>MDTA01120444.1_pt1 | contig 36627 bp, 71 predicted proteins | sample 811151 | NCBI WGS metagenome assembly MDTA01 (sample SAMN05326648, study PRJNA326480) | marine metagenome | isolation source: seawater | place: Indian Ocean: South | collected 2010
GCGCAGGCAGAGGTTGACAACACACCGGCTGGTCCGACTGTCGAGGCTCAACTGCTGGAAGCGCAAGCCCAGATCCAAAACCTGAATGCAGAGCTGGTTGCTCTCACCAAGGCGATGGAAAAGCTGGAACTCAGCCAGCGCGTCTGGGTGAAAGAGCAAACAGACGGCACCGTCTACAAGCTCGGCAAAACCCAGGCAGGCAACAAGAAGTTGTCTTACTACGTGGCTAAGTCCACCAAAGACCAGAACGGCAAGTACGTCGCTGGTGCCTGGAAGCTGGTCATCGCGACCGATAACGGCAGTGGCCCGCAGGCTTCCGCCGCCCAGGAACTCCTCGACAGTGGCGAGAGGTTCATCGACCTCGAAGCTTTCGAGAAGACCTTTGTCAACGCGCAAGGTCAGCACAACTCCTATTGGATGCAAACCAGCATCCAGGGACAAGGCAAAGCACCCGCTGCTGCGCCCGATGCGCCGAACGCCGACGAGGTCCAGATCTGATCTCACCCAGCCCTGCCCCCTTCGGGGGGTGGGGCTTTTTTTATTGCCCAGGTTGCTTGTGTTCTGCCTGCGATCAGCAGGATTGCACTCAACAGCCGGGGTAAATCCACAGCCTGTTTACCAATGTTCTCTCACACCAAACAGCTCTGCGAAGAGCTTTATCCCGACTACCAGGCCGAAGCCATGACTGCCGAGCAAGAGGAAATCCTTGCTCAAGAACTTCACTACAAGCGCAGGGCCTGGGGTGAATCAATGCCCACGATTAACCACATCAAGAAAGTCTCACGTTCAGCCTCACCGTCAACCGTCGTTTCTTCTCTTTGACCCATGGGTGAATACGCACTGCGCAAGTCCGACCGTCAGTCCATCAAGATCGGCACTTGCGATGACATGTACTACCTGCGCTACGAAGACCAAGACAAAGTCGTCCCTGAATCAGGCTCAGACTTTGGCACTCGCTGGCGCATCCCTTTCCCGGACGAGGATCACATCCTGCCTGGTGATTACGACAGTGGATTCCGTCAGGTCGACCTGGTCCACAGGATGGTTCAGTACAACCCGTCCGAAGAGGAATACCAGGGCTGCAAGTTCTACCGACTTGACTGCATCCGGTTTTTCGACGGCTCGCTCTATCCAGTCGTATGCGGGTACGAATCCGACGAAGGCGATCGATGGTCCTACTCCGAACGCTTTCGTGATGACTGGATAAACATCCTGCCTTACATCGAAGACGAGGACCTCAAGCTTCGCCTTCTCAAATACCTCTAACCCTGATCACCATGGAAAACACAATTGGCGAAGGCAACTACCTTTGCAATCTTTGGGACGCTGCACGTAGCGAGAATCGATCCCTTGAAGACATCATCGCTGAGCGCCTATTAGCTCTTCCTAAAGGCCACAAGCCTCCTGCTTACGAAATCGTCCTCGATGTAATCACACCCAACTCATGAAGAACATCCTCCTCTCCCTCGCCTTCATCTACGGACTGGGCATGTCTGTCTACGGCCTTGGCTGGTATGGCAAAGACATGGCCCAACTCAATGCAGCCGTAGCCAACGGCGATCGACACGTCGAACTACGCCACCGCATCAATACCTGGGGCAACGTCGGCACAATCCTGTTTGCCCAGTTGATCGCGACTACTGCCTTGGCCGGTATGTCCCGATCTGGACAGACCCAGGCGCGCCAAACGGATACGGATTAGTTAGTCCAGCATCCTCAAGCTTGCGATGGACTGCACTGCCTGCCGAGATTGCTCGGGCCAACGGTCCCAGCTCTCGGCCTTCCTTGTCACGCCCAGTCACAGCCCGCTTTCTGTGCCATGCAGGGATGCGGTTCGTACCAAATTCATCATCGACGATTACCGAACCATCATCCTCGACCTTGGCAACGTACTGACCGAAGTCTTTATTGCTGAAGTCACGGCCAAGCTCGTCGTAAGCCTGCTGGTCGGCGATGTCCTGATTAAAGACGACAACATCCCGCTCGGGGTCATAGTCAGCAGCATCAATTGTCTGCTGATAGAACTCATTGCTTGCAGGGTTATCCAGGATCCTGAGCGGCTGCCCAACAGGACCAAGCGCTGACTTCACAAATGCTGCACCGGTCCTCGCTTCTGGAATGACATTCGTCAACGGAATCGGAATCGCACCCTTGGCTGGTATGTCTTGCACATAGTCCACGACCTGGTCCCGTGCCAGGCCCAAGCCTTCGCCAGCCATTCGGAGCGCACCGCCAAGATTCTCTTGGATGGTTCCGCCAGCCTCAGTTGCTCTGTCTCTGAGGTATCCAAGAATGTCAAAGCCCATAAGTAATCTCCGGCTGGTAACTACCTGTCATCGAGTATTCAGGCTCGCTGTTCTCAGGAGCCATCTTGTTAAACCCAGTCTGCAGAGATCTGGGGATCAACTTGTCACGACGGAACGCCCGTCGCATCTCATTCAAGTTGAACGGCGACAGCCCATCACGGATGTCTAATTCCAACTCCGTGCCAGCCATCCTGAAATCACTCACTGAGTAACTCCTTCAACTCCTTCACACCAATAATCTGCTCGCCCTTCATGTAATAGAAGCTCTCAGTCTTGCCTGCTTCTTTCAAGGCGCGACAGATCTTCAACCACTTGTCCTTGTCGTTATCAGTCCATAGACCATCTTCCAATGCGTCTGGACTGTCTAGGTATTCTTCTGCCATGTACCCCTCTTGCATTGTTGGATCAGTTCATCAATCAGCACGAAGTACGAACTTTCGGTCTTGCCGCTTTCTTCCAAAGCCGCGTGAACCTTTTCATAAAGTTCGCACTCCCAGTGCTGCGGCTGGTTCACGAAGGCAGGACGTCCTCACGTTCTTGAGCGACATTCATGCCCTGAGTCATGAACTGCATGAGATCAATCAATGCTGCACCGCTGGCAGTGATACCTCCGGTGATTGCCGCTCCAGCGCCAACCCTGGAAAGCTGACCAGCACTGTCGTCTCGGGCCATGTTCCGTGAAATACCAGCACGAGCGCGCTGGATCATTTCCATCATTCCAGGGCCTTCACCTGCAGCCATGACCTGGGCCATTTGCTGACCACCACCAGGTGCGTTCATCACTGCATTACGCAAGGCAGCTTCATCCATCTCAGGCACCTTCATGGCACCTTTGTTTGTGTATTTACCTTTACCGCCTGTCCCAGACATGCCAGCTGATTGCATCAGTTGCCGTAAGTCCATAGGACTTGCAGGACCGACACCGCTGGATGCTCCTGTCTGTACGGGCTCAACATCTCGCATACGCCTTGCTTCAGCCAGCCGTGCGCCGAGCATGTCTGCTCTTTCATTAACACCGCGACCCATGATCGCTTTCGCGCGCTCTTGACGGCGATAGTCACCAGCGGCATTCGCCATTGCTTCAGCACTGGTGGCGGTATCACCTGCTCGACTCTTCATTTCTGAGTCAATCTTTTTCAGAAATTGCTGAGTTCTACTAATCGGATTCATACAACTCCTAACGGCCAAATGCGTGCGTTGATGCACCCATTCTAGGTCGTTGTTTTTATTGCCCTCTCACAACTGTGTGTTGGGGATTGTTCACTTCGCTTCTAATTTTTTCAATGCGAACTCACTTTGAAACGCCGCCAGTCTTCGGCTGCTCATTCCGTCTTTACACCCATGACGGACTCAAGTTCTACGCAGGTCGCAAGGACAGGGATGGCCTTGAGGACTGCGCCGAGCTGCGCATCAAGTCCGACAACTACGACGTTCGTTTCGCCAAAGAGAACGATGACACCTTCATCTGCCCTCAATCCGGCGAAACCTTCCATGGCAAGGGCAACGTCAAAGCTCAGGTCATGTACGCCCGTGAGCTGAGGAAGCGCGCCGACCTGGCCGCCTCTGAGGACATCAACGCCAACACAGCCAAGCTCGCTGGCTGATGAGTCTTGCCCTGGTGTGCCTTTTGCATGCCAGGGCTTGCAATATCCACAAGTCTCGCCATCATGCGAGTGCTATGGCACTCAAGATGAATGCTCCTACTCCGACTGATGGCCTTTGCGCTCTCCGCAACGCAGCGACTGAGCTGCTGGCGCTGGCCAACAAAGAAGCAGGCGGAGAACCCAGTCAGCAACAGGCACGAGACATCGAGCTCTTGCAGCGATTCATCCGACATGCAGACCAGCAATTGCAAACCCGCACACGACTTTCTCGCCTTCTATGACGAACACTCCAAGAAGATCTACTGCTACTCAATCAGTCAGGACCTTTACTGGTCCTATCAGGGCGGTCATCAGAGGCTTCAGCAGATCGCCGAGGACCTCGACCACGAACGTGACATCGATGTCGCCCCGGATTGTCTCATCGATCCCGACAGCACAGTCAAAGGTATCCCCAGTTCGTGGGGCCGTTCTCCCTGGTGAACGTCCCTGGCTCTCACTGAGCTTTGAAGACTTCACCAAGCAGTTTGACCGCATCGAGGATCGCGTTAACCGATACGGCGGTAGCGGTGTCAAGCGACTGATCGCGTATCTGATCGCCTGCGATTCAGATCGATGCCGAGCCAACTACCTGCTCGAAGCCAACTACACCCTGCTCGAACCGTACTTCGACGGAGGGCAATTCGATGCCTAGTGGCGTCATGCACAAGATCCTCAGTCAAGCAACTGCGTTATCTCGCAGGCAAATGAGGATCTTCAGATCGCTTCGTGCATATCCACCAGGCGGAAAGATTCACACCTTCTCCCTGGCTCCTTACCTCCATCTTTTGACTAAATCATGATTGCCTCTTCATCCAACCAGGCTCGCCACAAGCCCACCCCAAAAAGATCTAAGAAAGAAACACCAATCCCAGCCATCGTCACTATCGAAAGCGAGCCTGAACTATCAAAACTTGACGAGGGCTGGTATTACTTCTGGGCCAAGCATCAGAACTCCAAGCGCAAAGACTGGTCAATCCTGTGCGAAGAACATCAGGTCTCGTGGGTGATCGAACAGAAGCAGAACAAAGTGCAGCTGATCGAGGGCACCCACTTCTCCGACCAACGTGTGCAAACGGAAGACGGAAAGGTCACTCGTTCCATCCTTTCCGATGACTTCTTCAACGAAGAGCCCGTCGAGGATGACGATCCCATGACCTGGCAGGAAGTTCCGGTTGTCGAACAAGATCCTGAGCCGATTAAGGATCCAGTCGCAATCCACACGCTGAAGCGGTACGACATTTTGTGCCTTTGCTGGGATGCAGCCGGTGTTACTCCCTCCGAGGAACAACGAGCTGAAGCGATCAGGACTCTCAATGCCGGTGTCCTTATCGAATGCAAGCAAAGGCGATGACTAAATACAGCACTAGATGGCTGCGTGAGTGCCAAAAATACGAGGGATTTCTAAGAGTCGAGACCCACAGAAAGCATGACATTGCTTTCTTTCGACTGGGCTCGGTGATTCTCCCTCGTGGCTCTCGCTGCAGCGATCGAAGCCAACGCAATGTCAAAGCTCGGATCAAAGCCGCAGCACTTGGACGAACCGCTCATGTCAGGCCCTCCTCTCAGTCCAGATGAATGCTCCTGGGATCCCGATTACCAGGACTTCATCTTCCAAAACAAGTTGAGAGCCGCCGCTAATCGAGGCGACTTCGACACCTGCGATGAACTCGCAGATCAGTACAACAATCTCTATGGAGAACCATGCCTTTCTACAGATTCACCTGCGAAAGACCAGGACCCAGTGGAGGAGTTCTACCTTCCTGGGTCACGATCGAAGCTGACAACGATGACGAAGCCGCTAATCATTTCTTTGAGCAGCGCAAAGCTACGCCTGAATGGCGCGATTGGGAACTCGTAGCGATTCGTCTCGTTAAGGATTAACCCCAGTAACGAACGTACTTAATTCCCCGGTAGCAAAGCTCAACCGTGCGGATGGATCTACCACCAGACCGCAGCAATACGCGAGTAAGCGTCTTCATTGACGTCCTCCAAACAGCATCACCCCCGTCGTCTGGTGATGGTGGTTGCGGTCTACTGACCCGACGATTTCACCTCATCCTAACTAATCCATATGTCTGAACAACACAGGCGCATCATTGAAACCACTGTTCAACTACAGACAAAGTTCGTCAAGGCATTAGTGGCGAATGACTTCACTGAATTTCAGTCGGTCACTCAACTAAGCATCAGCTACTTCGACAAAGAGACAACATCATTCTTGTTGGATACCCTCCGACCCATCATCAGCCCAAAGCTTGCGATGCGTCTTCTCGACTTCCTCACCGAGTCTGCCAATGCCTAACACAAACCCAGCACGGATTGATCTCGTCATCCTTGCGCAAGAACTGCAGAAGCTGGATGACCGCTTGTGCGTTTTTCACTCAGGTACATCCTCTGGTTTTTACCTAGTGAAGAGCAAGCAGCGTATCACCATCGACATGCCTCTGGAGCAGTTATTCGCTTTCTGCATTTACAACTTTGCTATTGACATCTAATGAAATTCATTTCCGATCGTGGACGAGAGGGTCAGATTCAGGTGCAGCCTGAATACAAGATGACCAATCAATTTGAATGCCCTATTCCCAACCCACCAGTCAACACTGCTGAGCGGGATGAACTCACGAGTGCATGGAAAGTCGTTTGGGAGAAACACTGCGACTATCTCACTGCTCTCAATAAATGCAAGGAGCTGACGGAACCTAATCACTTCATAGATGAAGATGATTACGCCAAGCACATTGTCACTTGCAGCCAAGTTCTAAGGCGAGGCGATGAGGTAAACGAATGGATTCATGGCAACTACACCCAGCTTGGGTGGACGACCTGGAAGCAAAAGCACACGCAAGAGGTTGAACCATGACAAGACGAATGTTTGCCACTCGTGTCGATCAAGACACTCCTGACATTGTCGATGCAATAGCCAAAGATCTTGGCTGCATTCGTATCGACGGTTCAGGAGTTGTTAAAGGCTCCACCGGAGTCATGCTCGACAAAATTGCTCAAGGTCACTTGCAAATCATTCCAACTACACCTGATTGACCCATGGAAATTAAACCACACCTTGAATATCTCTCAGCACGAGAGCAACTGATGATAGACATTGATTCCATTGTTGAAGACTATTGCCCTTTGGACACTGAAGGTAATGACGCTTTAGTCAGAGCCCTCTGTGATGCCGTCTGCAAGCACTTCCCACCCCAACACCTGATTAACCCATGAACCCCCTCAACTCTTTCCCTGCCGACAGCCCTTGGCATCGCACACTCATGGAACACAAACCCCACCTCGACATGCTGATGGACCGCGAGCGACTGATGGAAGACATTGATTTCATCATTGAAAGCTTTTGGTATGCAACTTGGCCTGAAGGTCAATTTCTAGAAGATAGAAATGACTTAACCCGCAAGCTTTGCGATGCCGTCTGCAGACACTTTCCTGCCACAAAACCTGATTGACCCATGACATTCACCGAAGAAGTGAATGCAGGAGCTCTCGTCTTCTGCAATCACTCCGGCGGTAAGGACAGTCAGGCGATGTATCTACACCTCAGAGAGGTTGTCCCTACCGACCAGCTCATCATCATCCACGCAGACCTCGGCGATCTCGTCGAGTGGAGTGGAGTCAAGGACCACATTCGCGCCAACACCGATGGCCGCAAGCTTGAGATTGCCCATGCCTACTACAGGGATGGCAGTAGCAAAGACTTGCTTGGCTACGTGCGCAAGCGTGGCATGTGGCCCAGCAGCTCCAGCCGCTTCTGCACCAGTGACCTCAAGCGTGGTCCCATCCAACGGGAGATTCGCCGGATCATGAAAGAACGCGGAGCTATCCGTGCCATCAATTGCATGGGGATCCGCGCTGAGGAGTCAGCCAACCGAGCCAAGGCTCTGCCCTGGAACCTCAACGCCAAGCTGACCAATAGCAAACGCACAGTTCATGACTGCAACCCGATCCTTCAGATGAGGGAGCACGAGGTTTACGCCGCAATCGCTGCAGCTGGGCAAGAAGTTCACTGGGCCTACAAGGCAGGAATGAGCAGGCTTTCCTGTTCGTTCTGCGTTCTGGCAGGCAAAGAGGACTTGCGCACAGCAGCGAAACTCAGGCCCGATTTATTCAAGGTCTATACAGACCTGGAAGAAGAGATCGGCCACACTTTCAGACACAAACAATCACTCAAGGAGATTTGCGCATGACACTCGCAGAAATCAAAAGTGCTCTTCGTGAAACACACGCTGAAGCCATTGCTGCTAACGGTGGCAAGGATCTAACCCCCGTCCAAAAATTTCAAGTGTTTGAGCAGGTGTTGATCAACTTGCACCAGGTAGGACACATCACCAAAGCACAGCTCAACAGATGGATTAATGTCTACTGACCTTACTAAAGTAGTAGACAGCAACCTGGGGCTTGATGCTCTACAACGTCCAGTACGTTGACGAATGTGGCGAACTCACCCGATGTTCAGTGATGTCGCACGATCTCAAGATGGCTATCCGGGAGACTCTCTTCCGCTATCCAGACGCAGTGCAAATCATTCAAATTGTCCCTGCCACGCTGGATACGGTAGAAGAACGACCTGAGCAGACTCTTGGAAAAAAGTGAATCACTGGATTGCGCTGCAATCCCCATGTATGACCTGCTCGATGTTGCCTGTGCGGCCATGGCTGCACTGGAGCTCGACAAGATCAGCGAGAAAGAACATGCCTTCAAGCATGTGATGAATCGCATCTATGGCTACATGACTCCAGCTGCTCGCGCTGAATTCCAGGAATGGGTCGAGCGCAAGGGCTGGAAACAGAAGGAGACCATCATCCTTTCTTAACCGCAGCGCAGGCTGGCCTTGATGAACCATGCCGACTTGTTGGCATCTTCCATCAATTCCACCAGGTAGTTAGCCACATCCAGGGCCTTCATCTCCTGGGCCATCGGTTCGATCGCGCAAATGATCTCACACAGATCACACAGATTCTGGTGATACGTCAGCAGCATCGAGCGACCGTCATGGCTCTCGACATTGGCAAAGCAGCCAGGCCCCAGAGCGTCTTTCAGGCCACATGCACACAGAGGCATCATGTAGTCCATCGCCCGGACGAACTCTCCGATCACATCAAATTGATCGAGATGCTTCTGATATCTCTTCTTGAGGAACTTATGCATCTCAAGAAAGTTGCTGCCCTCGTAGTTCAAGTGGATCAGGTGTGACTGTACCTGCAACTCCTTGACGTAGGCAGCCAGCATCACGAGATTTCTCGCAAGGGCAGAGCCAGGCAACATTGCCTCCTCGTGTTGCTTGATGAGGCCCATTTCTGGATGCATTGACCACTATCCCTTTCCTTAATCGTAATGACTATTTCTATGTCCAAGCAGTACACATTGCCAGTCCTGAGCTTGAATGGCTCCAGTCCTAATTCACTCAAAGAGCAATGGACCACGGCACTAAGATCTGCACGGCTAGCTATCCATGACGCTCACGCCGCGATCTATCATCCCAGAGAGTTTCAGATGCAGCCTGCTGGTGAATGGCAAAAGCACAAAGACGAAATGAATCAGATCCTCGCCTATGTGGAGGACCTTGTCGACATGTGCGAGCAGCAACTCACCTCAATCGAGGATCAACGGCGCTGACCACCCTCGTGCAGTCGTCAACTGAGGTACAGCGCATTTAGCCGGTGCTACTCCTAGCAACTCTTCTGTTACTTCTTGCTTCTGTCGTTTTGTCAGATCCTCGCTCAGATACACCCGAATGATCATTTCCTGCGCTTGCTCGCAACTCAGGAATGCGTAGGGGTCTGATGGCACAGGCTCTGCCAACTTGACTGCCAACGCCAGAAGTATTGATTCCATCGATTAACTCTAGCCCCGCCAATAGGTGGGGTTTTTTTATTGCACCGCCACAACGGTGTGTTCATTTGTTGACTACGTTTATGTCTTCGTCACTCCTGACTACTTCGGAAGCCAATGACCTCTATGCAGGGCTGACTTCGCCTGCCATCAGGCCAGTTCGCATGAGGCCCATCCAATACTTCCTTGAAGCCAACGGCACCATCAAGGAGATGGATACCAACAACAGGCCTGAATTTCTTTGGGGCATCGTCGTTGGGATCTCACTCTGGGCAAACAAGAAGGACGAGCACTACATGGGTGTTCAGTGCAGGGACGGTGAGAACACAGGGTTCCAGCTGAACCTCAAGTGCAACAACCTCCAGTACTGCGCCAGGCAGGCGGTCGCCAAGCTCGCCTGCATCAATCGGTTGTCATCGAAAGACACAGCAGTCACAATGATCACCGAACAGCTCCCAGGCAGAAAAGTGGGTGGTGAAACGCTCAAAGCGATTGCATTCGACGTCTTCATTGACCAGAACCCAGTTGCTGACGAGCGTCTCGCCTGTGAGAAGGACCCCGTTGCCTTCATGGATGCCCTTAATTTCCTGCGCTCAGAGCTGGGGCTTGCAGCCCTGGATCGCTTCACTCTCTGCGAAGACAGGGGGTTTGACTGCGACATCGATCCAATCGTCTGACACAGCACACCGTTTCATTTCTTTTACCTCCGATCATGATCAGTCTTCCTACACCCCAGACCAAGCTCAACGACACTGACCTGCGCTTTTTCTATGGGCGCAACTGCATCGTTCGCCCCGATCAGACACCCAGCGAGATCCTGGATGCCATCGATTGCAACTTCGAGGTGATCACCTCCCAGGTGCATCACACCTTCTTCGATGCTGATGGCAACAGGGTGACCGACGAGAATGGCAGCCCGCTCATCATTGATGACCGTGATCGTCGTGGCTGGTTCCGCAGTGACAACTACACCAAGCTGGGCACACACGGCAATCAGCGCAAGGCAACTGATCCTGGCAAGTTCGTTGAGTTCTTCCAGAAGTTTGCCCTGGCATCCGAGAAAGAGATCAGTCTCGACCTGGTCGGCACCTTCGATGCTGGCAAGACCTTTTATATGGTCTCCAAGCTCACGCAAGGATTTGACCGTGCTGCGTTGATGCAGCAATACGAAGGCGAAGAGTTCAACATCAAGAACCTCGTCGGTCAGCAAGATCGCACCGTCCACTACCTGGTGGTCACCGACTACTACGCCGAGCAGCTCGCGCCCCGAGCGACCATCTTCTCTCAGGAGCTGATCTGCGCTAACGGCATGTCCAGGCGAGTGACCGACAGGGATGTGAGGCTCAGCCACGACCGGGTCAACACCTACGCCGATGTTGCACCTGTCCTGCAGAAAGCATTCCAGGAATGCTCTGCTTACGACCTGACCAAAGATCGACTCCGGGAAACCACCGTCCACATCGAGGATGGCATCAAGCTCATCAATGACTGGTGTGCCACTGAGAAGGACGGCGAGAAGTTGGCCAAGCAGATCATCGAGATCTACGACCCTGCCAACAACAAGCTCATCGGTGGTCAGCTCGATGGCCGGGGCACGACTGGATGGCGTCTGCTCAATGCTGTAACCCAGCACCAGACCCACTCCTACAACTCCAAGAAGACTGGTGGCAGCCTGCGCTCTCAGATCGAGGGCAGTCGCGCCAACAGGATTCAGCGTTTCACCAGGGCGGCATCCGAGCTGCTGCTTGTGTGATTTGTCAGCACATGCACAAGACAAGGGGGTTGCCAGCCCCCTTTTTTGTGCCCATCATGAGCGCCATGTCACACAAAGCTTATGCCGCAAGAACCGCAACGGGACTTTGACCCAAGCGAGTTCGTGCTCGATGACAGTCACTACTCCGCTTACAGGGACTACCGCAAGCGCATGGCAAGGGATCACCCAAACATCCCGGCAATGCCTGCACCTGAGTACTTCCACACCCAAACAGACGGCAGGACAGGCCTGCACCCTCTCTATGGAACATCTATTGACTCCTCGTCTAGAGCGAGCTTTTGGCGTCGTCACCTTGCTGATCTCGGGGTTGTCGATACTGGCAGCGCCTTCTGCTAATGCTCCCGGAGCAGACAGTTGGGCGCACCTGTCCGGTATGCGGGACCAGAGCGTTGTACGTCCTCGAAGCCAGGGTGAATTCGTCATCAAAGATTCACCCGGAGACCCACAAGCGCAGGCGGCTCTGCTGCAAAAACTGTGGACACCGGCAGACAACCAGGGAGATCTCCGACGAGCTGTATTCACTTCTTTTGAAGCGCTCGAAACTTTGCGAGGACCTGGTCGCAGGGATGGGGGCGAACTTGTCTACCACTAGCAAGCTGCCCTGCCTCGACTGCACTTACTGCGACGGCAATAGCTGCGACCTGGGCATCCCGGAATTCAGAACAGTTGAAGCCTGCGACTGCAATCTTTATCGGTCGAATGCTTCATGAGACTCGATCCTCGAAACGCCAACACCAATGACATCATTGCTCGCGCCAAGACACGCGCAAGATCAGCTCTGCAGAAAGGTGAGTCAAACAAGCACCTCACCGCTCTGGAAAAAGGTTTCTACCAAGCTTTCCAACGCGCTGATTTATCAGCCGCCTAAGTACTGCTGGTTCAACGATCAGCACTGCACTGACCTGGGCCAGGCGCTCAGGCTGATGTTCACCAACCGCAGCGGGCAGATCACCGATGCCCACGGCGATGTCCTTTACACCTGGAGCTAGTCAACTGCCCCGCCGAAAGGTGGGGCTTTTTTTATGCACCGTCACAACGGTGTGTTCACCTAGCTCAAACACAATGACCTCGTCCGTCACCATGATCAGCCCGCTCATCACACACGACATGCTGCGGGACCACATCCTCCATTTCCTCGATCAGAACCCAACCGGCGTTCGCAACACCGATGTCGGTAGAGCCATCGGCTACAACGACACTCGCCAGTGGTTCAGCTACGGCCTGCTCGAAAAGCTCATCAAAGATGGGCTTGTTGAAAAGCACGGCCAGCGTTACTTCAAGGCTTGATTATGGAAACCAAGCAAGAGAAGTTCGACCGTCTAATCGATGGGCGTGTTGACAAGGCCGAACAGTCCCTTCGGGTACTCGGAAACCTGTTCAACAAAAGCACCTACGAATGGCCGGAAGACAAAGCCGAGAAAATCGTTGACGATCTCTTCACCTGGGTCGACAAGATCCGAGAGAAGGCTGGCGTCAGCTGAGCCAACTGCCCCCGCCGAAAGGTGGGGGTTTTTTGTTGCCCTATCACAACTGTGTGTTGTGCAACAACTACTTCGTTTAGGCGTCAAGAATGCCAAGCTCCCACCGACCACAGCAACGATCTCGCTGCCAGCAGGTGTCACCTGCCCTGGTGCCTGCGATTGTCGCGCAATGTTTGATCGCAAGACTCGCAAGGTGATTGATGGACCGCAAGCCACCTTTCGCTGCTACCACGCAATGATGGAAGCCCGGTCCAAGAACCTCTGCGCAATCGTCGATCACAACTATGAGCTGCTCCAGAAAGCGCCAGACATGCGCCAGCTCATCGTTGATTCACTCAGCTACGGATTATCTGGCTGGCACACCCATGTTCGCTGGCATCCAGGGGGCGATTTCTTCAGTCTTGAATACGCGCATGCAGTGCTCAGTGCAGCTCGTGAGACTCCCAAGCTCATTCACTATTTCTATACGAAGAGCCTGCAGTACTTCGCCCAGCTGGCTATTCCAGACAACGTGTTCATCACTGCCAGCTGGGGCGGCAAGCACGACCACCTGATCGAGCAGGGCTACTTCCCTCGCAACTCCAGAGTCGTTTGCTTCCAGGCAGATGCTGATGCTCTTGGCATACCAGTCGATCACGACGACAGCCATGCCTACACCGGCGAGCCTCATGCCTTCGCCCACCTGGTCCACGGTTCTCAGCCAGCAGGTTCTGAGTGGAGCAAGGCCATCTCCACCCGCAAGAATCTGGGTCAGTTCGTTGGGTATGGCAAGAGCCATGCCAAGGCCCTCAGTCAGTAGACATTTCCAGTTACTCTTCTTACACTTCGCAAGACATGGCATTCACATGCGAAACCAAGTCACCATCCGCACCGGCCCCAGATCAGGCATCCCGCCGCAAACGGTCGAACCCAATCAAAGGGTTCTGCAATCGTTTGTTCGGGCGGGCGTCCCGTTCCGACTGGACTACGGAGCAGGCAAACCTTGCTACGGCACCTTCACTTCAAGGTGACAAACACTGGTTTCTTAACCGCTGGCTTGACCTCCTCGAAGCTGACATCAGCAAACCTGATTCCATCCTGGAACTGGAAGCTGAGATCGGATACACAGCACCGCTCCATCAATGGCGTCTAATCCTGGACGACATCTATGGAGACTTACATCACCTACCAAATAATGAGTAGAGCTAGGGACTACGACAGGCCCGACCTGAGTGACCAAGACAGCGCTGGTACTTCCCCCACCGGGAAGACCATGCGTCGGTTTTATCAACGCTTTGGATTCAATATCGACTCGCCCATGCACACCATCGAAGGTGACTTCTGCCACGAGAGCTGCTCTAATTCAGCTACTCGACAGCTTCTTGAAGTTCTCCACAACAACGTGCCTGAAACGGTCGAGATGAGAGTTCGGGCTAAGGACTCGGAGGAGGTCTTCGTAGTCTTCGCTGAAATGAAATTCATCAGCCTGAAGAAGCATTACTACGAGCGAACCGATGCTAAGCGTCAGAAGTGGAATGCAAAGGATGCTGAAAAGAATAAGAAGATTCTCGGACATGATGGACAGTTAACTAATGACGAGAGCAATAAGATTGACCCGAGAGAATGCGGGCTGGAAGAATTAACCGCTCCAATTAACGAGTTCGCTTAGCCAAGTAATCTGTCTAACTTTTTCTGCCACTCGTTGTTCAATTCAACGCCGTTTGAAAAGAACTCGGGTGGCATGAATAACACACGATCTACTCCGTGTTTGATGACAAAGACTTCGCCCATCTCGACCTTGGCGACGTAGTCCTCAAACCACATCTCAACATCGAGGACGTCGACTTCCTTGCACTTGGACACCCGCAGCTCCTTGCCGTCCTCGCCCTCGACCATCTCCATCAGGACAATATCGTCGTCGCCCCAGCCCAGTGAGTCCCTGACTTTCTCTGGCATGTGCAAGGCCCCTGCATAGAGGGGTGAGATCCATTTGTTCCAGTGCTTGCTCATACCTTTCGCCTCACGACAGTCAACACGATCTGATTGCCAAGCAAGGCAGCTTCCACCGACTCGACGTTGGGGTCTTCGAGCAGACGCTTCTTCCTCTGGTGGGCCAGGTCGATCAGCATTGGAGCTGGCACCTTGGCATTCTTCGTGACTTCAGCTTCATTCTTGGGCGCGTAACCCATCCAGCTCTTGAACCTGCCAACAAATAATCCAACCAGACTGTTCTCTTTAATCTTTCTATTAGCGCCCAACGAATCACTCAGGACTCCATAAGCAAATCCTGCAATGGCTATGTAGTCACGAACATGCATGTTCGTTCTCCCTTACAGGGCCATTCTATTGATGCTGGATCGGGAGCAACATTTACCAGGTCAATAGTCTCCCTAGCTTGAAAGGCCGAATGAGGTGATATGCAACGCAAAAAGGCATTACTTGTCCACACAATCAAGCGTGAGCCGCTCGATATCGCATGGCGTCCCATGCTCGCCGCTGATGAGCTGGAGTACGCCAATGCTCGCCTGGCTCAGATCCGTATGCCCTATCGATGGAAGTGGCTTGACAACGTCACTACGTTGACCGGATCAGTCGATATGCGAGAAGAGTCAGACAATGCTTCAGTGCAACTCTGCCCTGGTGTCCATAGCTGCTGAATTCACCGGCAAGTTCGCCCCGTATCAGGCGGTCGAGATTTCACCAGCACCCAAAGGCGGCGTCTACGTCGCATCAACCGACAAAGGCAAGATCGCTTGCCTGGCTCACGACCCTGGTGGGCAAGCCGATGAGACTGCCAGGCTCATGCCTGACCCGGAGCTGGTGCGTCTCTGCCGGGGGATCAAGACTGCAGAGCGAGAGATCAAGGTGGATGGCAGCAATGCCATCGTCACCACCTTCCGCAAGTCAACCAGTGAGCGTAAGGAGATCATTGTCTCCCGCAGCATCAGCGAGTTCCCTCCACTGGCCAAGGCTGTTGATGCCTGTGTCCAGAGATGGAGCAGCTCACCGGAAGTCTCAGCAACAGCTGGACGATATGAATCCCGCTATGTCGAGCGCGCACTCAGGGGATTGTCTGGGCTGAGTGACTCCGTCATTCTTTCTGCTTTCGACGGCGGACCACTGAGAATCCAGACAGAAGCAGCAAATATCGTGATTCTTGTCATGCCTCAGACGGCAGAAAAGATACCTGAATTACCGCAATGGTTAAATGAATACGCTATGTCTTGCAAATAGGTAGACAGATCAGACGAGCTGGATACGTTGCGACGGCAACGCAGCTCACCATTGGCTTACGTCACTATTGCCGTTGCCTTGGCTGCCGTTCCCGCTGTTTCTCTCCACAACGAGAAAGAGTATTGGGAATGCACCGCGAACAGCACTGCCCTTGAGCCAGTGAACCTGATCATCAGGTTTTCCAACGGCTACAAGTTGGCCAAGGTGTTCGCCACCAAGCAGAAAGGCGATCGAATCATCGTCTCCGGTGAAATCTCACTGGAAGACAAACCCAACACCATCCCAGTGGTCACAGGCTCAATGTTCTGTGACGCCCATGACAACCAGTTTGTCAATGAAGTGGTGCTTGTCGGAAGACTCGCAAAGGAGGGAAGACTCACTGACTCGCAGAAGTCAGCTTCCAGGAGCCTGGCCGTGAATCGATACCCCAAAGGGGAGGAGACCACGGACTGGTATCGCTTGCGGGGCTTCGGATACACGAAGGACAAGTTGCTCAAGGCACCGAAAGGTTCCCTTGTGTCAGCTCACGGAATCCTCGAACAGCGACGCAGTCGCGAAGGCAACACCTACATCGAGGTCAAGTGCCGAGACATGAAGGTCCACAGCAAGGCCAAAGGCGGCGGATCTGCTGCCCCGGCTGGATCTTCAGCCATGGGATACGACCAGGAGGACTTTGAGAAGGCCTCCGACAACGACATGCCATTTACCTGGGACTAACTCATGGGATTTTTCCCCGACGACTACAAGCCAGCCTCCGGCGGATCAGGTGGAGGCAAAGGAGAACTCAATCCCAAGTACTGGGAGTTCGCTGGAAAATTCCTGGGCGATGGCGAGAGCATCAGCTTCAGGCCCTGCGGTCTGTTCGACAGCGGTCACGTTGTCACTGGCTACCAGTACTTCACCATGGAAGGCAGGGTCAAACGCTTCAACAAATACCCCAAGGATTTTGCTGAAGAGATTGGCCTGACCTACGAAGCGAAGAATGCCAGTGCTGATCGGCTCAAGGAGCTGGAGGCAGAGGGCAAGGCCAAGGACAGGCCGAAATACTTCCTGAGCTTTGTTTGCTATTTCCCTGATCGCAAGGACTACGTCTGCGTCACGGCATTCCAGAAGGGTGTGCGTGAGCAGATCGAAGCCATCCTGGACATGGAGGACTACATCCACCTGGACAGTGGCGTTGCCAACTTCACTCTCACCGTGAAGCGCAAGGGCAAGGGCACTGAAACCCAGTGGACAGTCACGCCGACGCTCAAAAAGCCCACTGGAGCCTTTGAAGAGAAGTGGCTGAAGGCCAAAGATGGTATCTGGTTGCCAGCTTTGTACGACGGAGCAGACCCCTTTGCGGGCAAACCCGCTGAATCGAAGGTCACTGGTCTTCCACCGATGGCTCGCGATGCCCTTGGGGCAGACAAAGAACTCGCCACGGCGGGTTTAGGCGAAGATTGGTAACCGATCAGTAAGCCACGGTGTGTATATCCGCCTATTTAGGCGGATTTTTCTTTACTTAGGAATCACTCTCACGTATAAAAGAGAGTTGTTCGACTCCTGGTGCCCCTGAAAGTACATGTATCTAATGATGCATGGAAGACTGAGTGACAAATCTCTCAAAGCTGTTACTCTTCTTCCTGAAGCCCACCTCTCAACGCATTGCTGATCTGCTTTGCGTTTTCGGTCCAGTGATCCGATGTCGCCGGGTTCACGAGATTCCTGGCTGCCTCCCTGGCCAGGAATCTGATCGCTGAAGGTTGAGTTACCAGCGCTTGCTTTGCCAAAAGCTTCGCAATCTCTAGTAGCTCAGCTCTATCTAGTCGCTCCAGCTTGTTGTTGAAATCAGCGAGGCGAAGCTGTTCGCCAACCGTTGGTTCCAGGAGATTCCCTTCTTCAACTTCAGGATGTTTCTTTTCCACCTGCCTAATTCTTTCAGTACAAGCTAGCGATGCACCTCAGGCTTCTAGATCTTCTCTACAACGAAAAGCCTGGGAGTGGTGTGCTTCAGCGGACTTTCCTCAAGGACGGCACCTACGCTGCTTTCATTGAAGATGGCATAGAAGTGCGCGAAGCGTTGTTAGAGCTGAAGGCTGATGGCCTTATTAAAGACTTTGCCTACATTGTGAATGGACAGAAACCATACTTTGTCGTCAAGTATGCCAAACGTCTCCGACTTGCTTACATCCCTCAAAGACGCAAGCAAGAAGAGTGATGTCAAGAATTTGATTGACACCTATGGATACGAGAGCGTTTCTCAGGCGTGGAACCAGCTTGATGGCGTTACTCGTTCTGCTCTGCAGTTAATGAAAGCATTCGATGGAGTTGTCATTCATGGATCCGAGCGACAGCCTGACTCTGTTCGAGACCAATAAGCAGATCGTTCAAGAGCTGCGCAATCTGAACATCCAGCTGCGGCAGATGATTGTCTATCAGCAGCAGTCGCATGAACATCTTCGTGACCTCAGTCACCTGGTCCACGGGTTCACCAATGGTGGCGCTTCTCTCAACGGATACATCCCTGATGCATTCGTCCAGGCATACGTTTCAGTCGTAGCACCAGTCCTGGCTGAGCGACTGGGTAAGGAAGAGGTCAACCTCGAAGAGCTTATGAAAGGTGCAACTCTCCTGGCCAGGCAACTTTTGGAAGAGCTGTCTGCCTATCGCAGCGAGCAGGAAGCGAAAGACATCATCACTGAAGTGATGGCCAATGTGAATGATCCGTGGGACCAAGACAACGCCCCATCAGAAATTGACCCTTAATCCTGGGGAGAATCTGAAGCCCGGTAGCAGCATTGCAAGACCAGTCTTAACCTTGGCTTGCCACAGCGTTCAGAGGACTCATAACCCTTATTGGTTTTCTCCCTGGTGAAGCACAGCCACTGCCGGGACCTGGTGGTGGAAGGCAAGCAGTCCTAACCAGCTGCGGGTAATGCAAAGGACCTCACTCCTTGCAACCTCAGGCGACGGGTTTATCTCTTTACCACTCGTTTCCTCCTGTGCCTCTCCCATGAATACAGGGTCTCGTCGAAGACGGGTGGGGGCTCCGAGGTGCGGTTTGCGACCTTGAAACACCACTCAGTAAGAAAATCAGAACGCTAATTGGTTCTTTACCCGTGCTCACCTCACGGGTTTTTTATTGCCAAAAAATCGTTGTCAATAACTGGTTACGTTTTTACAAAGACGTTGAATGAATGGACGGGCCAACCCGCTTTGAAGTCAACGGCGCACGACACTACACAACAGACATTCCCGGAAAAGCCTACCCCTCAGTAACAACCATCCTGGGCAAGACCGCCAGTGAGCATGCCAAGAAAATGCTCAATAACTGGAACTTGAAAAACCCAGGTGGCAAAGAGAAAGCTGCAGCCAGGGGAACTGCGATTCACGCAGCATGTGAGCGCTATATCCGAGGACTACCTGTTGGTGATCTGCACGAAGATTATCTGCCATTCTGGCAGGGGCTCAGCCAGCACCTGGACCGATACGATCATTTCCTTTGGTCCGAAAAACCACTGAAGCCAGAGTGGGACTACTGCACTGGCAAGGATGGTATCTCCAGGGTATGGTCCCACAAGTACGGATTCTGTGGCTGCCCAGACTTGATCGGTGTTCGAGGAGGCGTTGTCATCCTCGGCGATTTCAAAACTTCTAATCAACCCTATTGTCGATACTTCCCAACCAAAACAGATCGGAGCAACTTCACCGGCTGGAGCAAGCTCAACAAATGTGGCTTGCAGCTCGCTGCCTACGCCCTGGCCATCGAGGAGACACTGGGGATCAGCGTGGATTGCGCCCAGATCCTGGTTTCCACTCCTGAGACTGATCAATCATTCCTGTTCCATGGCGATGAACTGGATCGCTTCCGCACCAAGTGGTTGCAGAAAGTTCGTCGCTACGGTGAGCTCAAAGAAATGGAAGAGCAGGAGGCCGAAGAATGAAGATGGATCCCTTCACCCAAGAAGAAATCATCGAGGCAACGGAACTCTTCTTTGACTCCTTCGATATCGTTCACCACCGGATGCCTACAGGCTGCGGTATCGAGGACACACTGAAAGTAGTGGACTACGTTATTAAGACTGCAACTAAGTTGCGCAGCACAAAAGAAAAAAGCGAGCGTGATGCTCGCCTTGGTTTCATAAAAGAATGTACGTCTAATTCTGATTCTCAATAATCTCGCAATTAACAGCGGATTAACTGCGTTTAACAGTCACGCTGCATTGGCCTGGCAGTAGCGCCTGTTGCATTCCTCCAGGGGCTCATAGACAACTCCGAGTTCCCGGAACGTCTTGACGCCAGGGCATTCGTCAACGAATCGATCAGCAATGCGGCGGTGCATCATCGTCATCACCTCGCCGTTAAAGGTGTCCGGCTGGTGGAGCATCGTGTAAACGCCTTCAATTTCTTCTTCGTCCAGGCCCTTTGCTTTAATAGCTCCCTCAAAGACCGACCAGGCACGTCTCCAACTGAGCTCTTTCGTCTTCATCAGCTCTTGGAAAGCTCCGAGAATCCCTTCTCTCATTACTTCGGCGTCATCGTCTGTATGAACGATCTCAACCTTGGCCGAATGTGAGTGAGGTTTGCCCTCAGACATCTGCTTTGACACAGCACTCAGCAATACGGGGATCTCTGAGTTGGTGATCTGCGACTGACAGAAAGCGACCACCTGTTCAAAGGTGACGTCTGTGATGTACTCACCGGTCTGGTAGTAGGCATGCAAGGCCTGGGGCGTGAATCCAAGCGCTTTAGCCAAGCGGCACTGGATCTCAAACCCGACTCGATCTGGGTGAACAGCTCCGCGCAGGTACTTAGTCATGGTGCCAATGGTGACACCGAGTTCTTCGCAGAGACGCCTTTGTGTCCAGCTGTTGGACACCAGGGCATGGTTTATAGCATCAACGAACCGCTGGATCTTGACGTCAGGGTTGGTTTGGTCTGATTTGTCTTGCATTGGAACTCATGGAGGTGACTGTACCTTTTGCGTCAGTGGGACATGCCCATGAACGTATCAGGAAGGTAGCCCCTGATCGCCCCTTGTGGAACCTGAAACTCCCAGTTGGGGCCACTTTATCGCAGAAATGTATCCCGACGAGCAATTGGGTGCAAAAAAGGTAGCCACAGCAACCACTCTTTGTCTTGTTATGACAACCTTAAGACTCGGTGTGAACGCTTCATCTTTAGTTGTAAATCCTACATCACTTGAAAACGGTTCTCATTCGCATCTATCGGGCATTCCTGACACACATGTCTCGCGGGATGACCGCCTAATCGAAGTCGCCATAATTTTTGAGTGCCACATCACTCAACACCAAAAGGCAGATGCAGCAGCTGACATACATGCTCCACCCGGAGATCCATAACAAGCCAACGGAGTGGCGAAGCTCCTATGTCTACAACTGGCAAGAGCACACAGGGACCCTCCAGGACCTGAGAGATGCTGTCAGCGCTGGCAAAGCTTTCATGCCTGTTCGCATGAATGGCCACCACAAAGTCAGTGCAGCATTCGATTTTGCGGATCTGGCCGCTGTGGACATCGACAACGGACTGTCCATCGAAGACTTCAAAAAGCATCCACTGGCTGCCTGCGCTTGCTGGGCTTACACCTCTCCAAGCCACGGCAAAAAGCCTGGCGACAGGTTCCGCGTGGTCTTCCGCATTCCAGAGAGGCTCGAAAATCCAGAGCTTCTCAAGAGTCTTGTAACCGAGCTGATCTTGTCACTCGGTGGTGATACCGCATGCACTGATGTGTGCCGGTACTACAACGGCAACACCGATGCCGAGCATTTCCATTGGAACCCTGATGCGGTTCTGCCTCAGTCGATCATTGAAGACGCCAGTGACAGGGCGAGAGTCCGAATCGCCAGGCAGCGTTGTGACGTCCACCACCTGGACGAGGCATCTATAGATATGGCGATCTGGTGCCTGCACCACGTCATCACTCCAACCGCCGATGGCGAGCGTGATCGTTTCATCGATATCACCAAGTCCTGCCGAGCTGGTGGTGAGCGGATGTTCCCCGCATGGTCTGACTGGGCATCGTCCTGCCACCACGGCAAGGGGGCCAAGTCAAACCAGACCACCGAGAAATTCTTCTATGGATTCCGAGGCACCAGCTTCGGCACCCTGTTCTGGCGAGCCAACCAGGAGAACCCTGACTGGCGACGCGATCTCCCGCCTGAGCTGAAGCCAGAGCGTGAAAGCAGCTGGGGAATCATCAACGATTCCGTTGTTGGCTACGAGCACGAAGCCTTTATGGGTGAGCCGGATGACGCCATTGAGATCATCCGCGAAGCCGAGTCTCAGACTCAGAGCCTGTTCGACTCCGAGCGTCCCTGGACTTACAGGCAACCTGCCCAGTCACAGGCTGTTGCCGAAGAAGAAGTCTTCGACGAGCTGGACGACACGGGTGCAGACGTGGAGTCCTTCGGCTCCGAACCCACTGAAGAACAGCAGCAACCTCGTCGCCGAGGACGCCCGAGCAATGAAACCGATCTGACCTCCGAAATCCTCGGTCGCATCAGGACGATCTATCCAGGCATTCGCCTCAATGCCATGAACCAGCAGCTGGAGTGGGGAGACAAGGCTGATCCCAAGCCCATTGATGATGCATCCACTATTTATGTACGCATCTCAGCCGGGACCAACAAGGTCTACCCCAAGTCGCACACCCACGACACGGCCCTGGTGGCTGCCAGGGAGAACTCCTACCACCCAGTTAAGGAGTACCTCAATCACTGCAACGCCAATGTCAAGCCGATTGACTACTTCGACAGCATCGCCACCACTCTTCTTGGCGTCGAAAGCGGCGGCCCCGATGCAGAGCTGCTCAATCCAACGATGCCCAGCGGGCTGAAGCTGGCAGACGAAATCATGAAGCGCACCATGATCGGCGCAGTGGACAGGGTGATGAATCCTGGCTGCACTCATGACTGGATGACCATCCTCATCGGTCCACAGAACTGCGGTAAGACAACCTTCTGGAGCTACCTGACACCTCCATCAATCAGCAATCCAGGCACCTACCCATGGGTTGCACCAGTGCAGCAAGGGATTGCTTTCCTCAGGGATCGCCCTCACGTTCTGCACGGTGGCTGGATCATGGTCTTCGATGAGTGCGAGCGGTTCTTCAAGCGCCGCTACGTCGAGGACATGAAGAACCTCATCAGCACCTCCGTCGACCGCAGTGCCAAGAAATACGAGAACGAGCGCAACTTTGCCAGGGCCTTCATTGTTGTTGGCTGCGCTAACTCCGACGAACTGTTTGTCGATCCAACCGGCAACCGCCGCTTCATGCCGATCAGGGTTGAAGGCATTGTTCCCAGTGAGAAGGATTCATCGATCAAGCTCATCGACCTGGACCGGGTCAAGCGCGATCGAGATGCTCTCTGGTCTGCTGCCTACAAGGCCTACCTCGATAAACCTGAGCACACCTTCAGCAGCTTCGAGATCCGCAAGCTGAATGAATACATGCTCTCCTTTACTGGCGACAGCCCCCTGGAGCATGAATCACTGAAGTATCTGGCGAGGACCTACTCAGGGACCCTTGATCGCGAGAACCATAAATGTCACGGCAAGCGTTACTGGTTGATGGCTGACATCTTCAAGGGCTTGAGCATCGACGTCAAAGACGAGAAGGTCATGGTCCGCCAGATCAGCGACATCCTCAAGAGGCGTGGCTTCTATAAGGAGCGCATCAAACTCAAAGGCAGGGCCATGAACATGTGGTTCAACGACGACAAGCAGTTCAATACACCGACTGGCAACCTCTCGCCTAACTGGGATTAGCGAGACAGATCTGCGACTCTCTTTTGGCCGGTTCCTGTCTGGGACTGGCTTTTTTAATGCCCTGCTATCGGGTGACCCTATTCATGACACCGGTTTAGGTCTCTGCTGCACATGAGTCTCATCGGGTGGTATGTGGTGCCATGTTCGTCTAAGACCTTTATTAGAAAAAATCAGCGGGGTTTAGGGCTCTCCCCTGCTTCCCCGCTTGTCTGATTTGTCTTGTAGACTGTTTACCGAACGCTTTTCTTGGTCGAGCTATAAAACCAAGAAAAGGGGGAATTTTTCTAATAAAGGTTATAGACGAGCGCGTCACCGCACGACACCGCCTTCTTTTTCCTTGCAATCCATTCCAGTGCAGCGGATCTACTGGGTGTCAGGTTATGCACCTCTGAGCTGACACCTTTTTGCGAAGTTCTCAATCCCCTGGTGGCGCCTCCTAGAGATCGGTCTTACCATCTGCATACCAGATCGCTCAGGATGGAAGAGAACTACCAGAACCACCCGCTCTATGCGAGAGACCGCGCTGTGGTCGACCGCCTTCTGCTCGCTGTTCGCCCCACCGAAGACGACCTCACCAATGCTGGCAGGTTGTTCCCCAGGTACAACGGCTTCCCTGGTGCGGCAGATATCAAAGCTGATCTGAGTAAGTGCCTGCAGCAATGGCGCATGACCAGGGAGCAGCTCAACAGAAAGTGCTTCGAGATCTGGAACTCTGGCTATCGCCCAGGCGCATACACCGAAGAAGTCACTGTCGGATCAGGAGCTGACTCCGAATGAATGACAACTTTTTCTTGTCGACTCTGCGAGACGCTCATGAGCCGACTTCGCATTTGCTCTTCGAGTGCGAGGCAATGCTCTCTAACACCGACTCTGACAGTCGGGTCAATCGACTGATCGGCCTAGCACTTGACCGCTGGGGGATCAGCAAAGAGGAGATGCAGATTCGCAATCGCCTGGCTGCTGCGCACCTCAACGAAATGCTTGAGTCAATGCCTCTGCTCCAGCTCGTGGAGGATGCTTGATGATTCGAGCGTTGGACGTGTTCCTGTCTTACGTGCTCTTTGGCATTGCCGTTGTGCTTGGAGTCCTGGTTGCAGCGGCACTGTTAATTAAACGGGCACTTGGAGAAATCCTGATTATTTCTTCCCTCTTTGCGTGGGGCTCAGGTGCTCTAAGTCGCGCAGGCGAAGCTCATGATCATGCAACGTGGCTTCAATCTGTCGGATATCTTTCGTGACATCTGCTCTGAGAAGTTGAACCTCTCGCAATAAAGCAGACATCCCTCGTTTCATGCTGCCTTGTTCAAAGGCCATCCGCCAAAGAGCACCTACGGCAGCCACTCCTAGGATGGCGCTGACTTCGAGCATTAATTAGCGCCACCTACTACATAATTCATTTTAGGAAAATGGATAACCTCAAAGCTCCGAGAGCTCCTAAGCATTGGGACCAAAGATTTTTAGTTATCGCCTCGCACTTTGCTGGTTGGTCCAAAGATCCATCAACCAAGGTTGGAGCAGTCGCTGTTCGCAATCGACGCATCCTGGCTCAGGGATATAACGGCCTCCCGGCTGGTGTCCATGACTCGGATGCCAGGCTGAAGATCAGGGAAACCAGGCTTGAAATGACAGTCCACGCAGAGATGAATTGCGTCGCAATGGCTGCGCAAAATGGAGTCAGCCTGGTTGGAGCGACCATGTATGTCTGGCCGCTCATGACTTGCAGTCGCTGCGCTTCGATGTTGATCCAGGCAGGCATCAATAAAGTCGTTGTGCCTGACTACGTCGAGCCGCAGCGTTGGCAAGATTCTTTCAACGTCGCGCGCACGATGTTCATTGAGGCTGGAGTTTCCGTCAGCAGGATCCCCATGAATGGCCCCATCAATCCCATGGAGGATTCAGTCAATGATGGATGGAACGAGACGATTGCATAATCTCTCAGCTTGACTACCCTGTCGTACAGGTTGCAAGACTTAGTGCGTGTTATCCCTGGAGATCGGTCATCGAGTTATCCATCAGACCACTGGTCAGGCGGGATTCGTAACCGGTTCTTCGACGACGGGCTGGAACAGGGGCTTGATCAAAGTCACCCTTGAGGGCAGTACACGTTCTGAAGATTGGCCTTTAAGTCAAGTCAGACTTCGCCCAAGCTGTGAGCAGCTGGTGAAATTTGGCGGTGACTTTGTTCCACCTAAAGGCTTTCCGCTGAACACTGTATGACCAGGAAGAAGACACCACGCCTTGCCGTTGGCGATCGTGTAATCGAGGCTCCTAAAACGAACCTTGATCACTGTGTCCAGAAGGATCATCCTCAATACAAGATGATCTCCAACATCATCCATCACAGGAGAATTGGGACAGTCTCGGAGATGGTCGTCAAGAAAGATTCCAGGGGGCATTCGATCAACTACGCAATGATCGTCTGGGATGAGCAACCCACTCCCCGGCTTCATCACGTCATGAGGCTGAACAAGCTGGAAGACGATGCCGCAAAAAAAGATGCGGCCTGAAATCGATAAGTTGCAATTACTGGTTTCATAGTCATGGCTCAGTGGCCCATCCCACCAGATCTTCACTCAAGGATCGAGGGCGGGCCACTTTGCCCTTTTCATGATCACTCCCTCGGGTCCAGGGACGGACGAATCCCTAGATACGACGACAGTCACGCTTGTGTTCGATGTGTCTCCGCGCTGACGGAGGGACGTCTGACACTTGATGTTCACAAGATTCACCGGAAGTACAGACGTAGATTCCTGGAGTTCTGGTCTTTCGTGGACATCGGAGAGCCAGATGAATGCTGGAACTGGCAAGGCAATAAGCACTCGAAATCCAACAGCACTTACTTTGCAATCCCGAGACACTGGGGAGCTGCCAGGCAATACAGCGCACCACGGGTTGCCTTCTGGTTCACCTGGGGAGATATCGGCAGGCTGCCCATCAAGCCTATTTGTGGCAACAACCATTGCTGCAACCCGCTTCATTGGCGAGCAAGAGGTGTGCCTCACTACCACCTCAACAGGCACATGGGAAAGATCGACCTGGAGTTTTCGACCACCAAACTTCAGCACGAGACTCAGCTATTCCTGGAAGCAACTAAAGAAAAAGATTTCAAGCGCTTCGAGAAGATTCAAAAAGCGAACAAACTTTGGATCGACTTCCGCATGTCATCGGACAAACCGGTCATGCTGGATGATCTTATTCGCTCGGCTTTGATGGAAGAATCACCTTTTGGACGAGAGTTAGACTAACAATACGAATTTGCATAATGTTCAGTGAGCTCTGCGGCATTTACAGACAGAGAACTAGAGCAACTTAGGAACTCCGTTTACAAGGGCTATCAGATGAAGCCCCGTAATTACGGTCAGGAGGCGATGGACTTCCGTGAATACGAGGAAGATCCAACCGACTTCTATGAGCTGCCAAAGGATGAAATTGATTTTGCTGCGTATCGCAGTGGCTATTCAACGCCCCCCGAGGGCAAGCCTGCCCACGACGGCGATGTCAATACTTCCAAGCTTTGGAGCCGTGTAGCAAAAGATATTGGAATTAAAAATGTCGACTCTGAGAATGATCTCAGGCAGATGTTCGACTATGTCCTTGGAATGAGAGGCAGAGAAGAGAAAGAAGCAGAGGCAACTCCGCCGCCTGAGCCTCCCAAGGATTTTGATACCGACTTCGAGCCTTCCCCTGATCTTCAAGCCGCGACCGACGTGTTCAACCAGGGCAAAGTAGGCACGGTCAATAGCGGTAGGCCCCGGATGAATTACACCGATGACCCATATCGTGATGCCATCAGTTATGGAGATGATACGAAAGACTATATGACCAACAGCTTCTTCCCTCGAATGGCGCAAGAAGCCAGCCTTGCTTCAAAGGAAATGAAGGAGGCTGATAGATTTTTCCTCGATAACTTCACTGCCAAGATCCCCCAGCTGGGCGATCCCAAAGAGCTGTTCGATTATTACGCCAAGCGGATTAACGACGACTGATAAAGGTTTGCCTAACAGTCGGGCAACAACTCTTTGCAAGACGTGGCTTGCATGCTGAGCGCCATGCCCCTACGTTGCGCTCAGTTGAGCCGGGTCCTTGGACGCACCATCGATCGAACCCTTCAAGGTTGAGAAGTCAGACGGATCTGCCTTTCCTCAGCGGCTTGTCTACAACGCTTTGCATGCCGACTACAGCGAGGAGTTCGTAGGCCTGCCGGAGATTTCTGAAGATAAGGCCGGAAAGATTGCATGCGAGCGCCTTCTCAAAGGCAACCGTGGTCACTGGGGTCCGCTGGAGCATCCATCGCTCAGCCTGATGGTGAAGGCTGACCACAACACGATGATGCAGCTTCGCACCCACAGGGTTGGCTGTTCATTCGACTACCAGTCGATGCGTTACACAGGCGAACGCATACGCAAGGTTGCCAAGAAAGAGATCGATCCTGCTGAAGTCTTCTACGTTCGGCCTCCTGGCACTTACTGGGATCGGCAAGGTGACAAGTACACCTGGACCGAAGAGCAAGTCGAAGAGTCACTCGCTATGTGTCTCTCATCAGCGATTGATTACGACCGATTGCGTACACAAGGCGCATCAGAAGAGCATGCTCGCTCGGTACTTTGTACTGGGTATTTGCAACACGGATTGATCACTGGATCTCTGCGATTTTGGCTCCACTTGTGTGATGTCCGCTCCAAGGCCGATGCCCAGCTCGAAGCCAGGCAAATCATGAGAGGCATCGAGTTTCGAGTCCAGCGCTGGGTTCCAGAGATCTGGAGCTGGTATCAGCTAAATCGCCATCGCAAAGCATTACTTGCACCTTGATATGGACAACACTTTTTCTGACCAAGTCGAAATTGACTACGAGGAGATCTTGAAGCTCTACAACGAAACCGTCAACGGTGAGCCTGATGTCCAGGACATGCTCGCCTGCCTCATTGCTTCCCACGGGGAAATGATGGCTTTCAACGAAGCCCTCGATAAAAACCCTGAATACTCCGAAATCGCTGGGATGTCTGGCCTGGCAGAGCTTGTGCTCGACAGGGTTATTGCTGAATTCGACAAGCTGGTTGAGGCAAACAAATGAAGAGACGTCCATCACGACTTGAACTTGCTAGCCGGTTCTTTGGCGAAATGTCTAAAGCCACTGGCGCAGATCGCGAGCAGTCCAAGGCATACAACCTCATCGTCCATGAGCTGATCATTTGCGATCTTCTCGGCAGATTCGACAACGGCTGGGAGAAGCAAGGTCCAGGCATTCTTTGCATGGATTTGCGCAATGGTCGGCCCACTGAATACAAGACTCTTGAAGTCATCATGGAGGTTGCTGATGCCGCAAAAGCTGAGTGCGACAAAGCCACTCAGCAATTGATGGATGACGCGGCAAAGGCCATCAAGGAACTCGACTTCGAGCGCTATGGCTTGACCATGCGAATTGATAACACCAGTGCCGTCGTCACTCATATCAATCGCGATAACCCGACCGAGAACATCGGGCCTCTAATTGAGGAGCTGAGCTGATATGGCTCTCCAGCACAGGCTTCATCTCGGTCCACCGGTGAAGCTCGTCAATGCTGCCAAGGCTGTGATGGGTGCGATTGATTTTGATCCTTTCTCCACTAAGGACATCAATCGCCTCGTCAGTGCTGCTCGGATCATTGATCGAGACAAGAACGACCTAGAAACCGTTCTGTCAATGGACTGGGAGCTCCCTGGAGAAAAACGTGCCCTGGTCGGAGCTCCGCATGGCTCTGCATGGACGCGCCGCCTCGCCAACAAAACTCTGCGGGAGTACCGCAAAGGCCGTGTTGAACAAGCGGTGATCTGGATTGCCAACAACGAATCCATCACCAAGCTGCCTTGGGTCTGGGACTTCCCGGTTTGCATTCCTTTCTCCAGGCTGAAGCCGACTTGGTACGACGACGAGCTGGAGATCTTTCGCTCGATCCAGCCTTCGAGCTGGTCATCGCTTGTCTACCTGCCACCAGTCGATCCGCAGGGCTTTCACTCCAAGCTTTCTCGCTTCCAGAACACCTTCTGCACGATTGGCTCGGTTGTCTTCAACGAAGAGAGCGGTCAGCGGGACTGGGAAAAAGCGTATGAGCTGGGAATGAAAAAGAAGTACAACTTCAGGGACTGATGCAACTTCCTTACTCAATGAACGAACTCGATGAGTTCGTCACACCTCAGGGAGAAGTTTATTACACGCTTAGGTCGATTGTCTTTGACTCTTGGTTGACCTGGAAAGACGCTTTGCCCGACGTCCTGGAACAACGGGATCTTCTCGATCAGGACATCTACGAGAACATTGTCTCCCTGGCATCTTCGCTGCAGACATTCCACCAGGGCCTGGCTGATTATCGGCCACTCACGTCCACGCCTTTCAAGGTGACTCGTTGGTGGGATCCAACCGAACGCGATGAGCGCTGGAATCAGGGCAAAGCCTGTTTGTTCTCGCTGAAAGACTACACAGCTACAGATCTTGTGCGCTTGATTCAGAAGCGAACTGAGCTGGCCGTAACGCCAGTTTCTCGTCGTTACGTTGAGGCTTATTTGCCTGATGAATGACCGACCTTTATTGGCTCATTCACTTCTTACAAGCTTTTGGCAGCACAGTCATTATTGGCTGCATCAATCCAACTAATTGGGAACACTGCTTTCCAGTCAGCGACTGGTTTGTTCCATGGCTGCACGATGCCATCCACCTCAAGATCGATGGCGCTTATCACCACGAAAAATGCGTCCTGGATCAGTCGTCGTCCCTGCCGAACTGACGGTCTTCCATTGCCATCCTGACGTCAGGATCATATTGCTTGGCAATCCAGGCTTCCTTCCTGGCTCCGAACCTGCCGCTACCTTCCGCTTCAAAGATCCTGCGAAGGTCGCCGATGCTGGAGCTGCGTTGCTTGATTACGCCTAGACCTTTGTTGCTGTTAATAGAACTGTTGCCGCCTGTGCTGCCGCCATAGTTCTGGGCGTTATTTCTGATACTACGAATCTTTGACAGATAACTACGAACAAGCTTGTCCGCTTGATTCGATCTTCTATTTGACGCTCTTACACCGTTGTAAAAACGCATTCCAGAATATCTTCTATCCATCCACCAATCTGGATCGTTAGCTCTACTATCCTAGTTCCAATAGCAAAAAGCCCTTGACGGCTAAGACACGTTTCGATCTCATCCCCTTTGCTGCAATCGGGGAAATCGCTGATGTCCTTGCCTACGGAGCTGATAAATACGAAGCCAACAATTGGTGCCGTGGCACGAACTGGGGTAGGTACTTCGCGGCGCTGTGCAGGCATCTGTTTGCCTGGTGGCGTGGCGAGGACAAGGATCCTGAAACAGGCTTCAGCCACTTAGCTCACGCAGGCTGTTGCTTGATCTTTCTGATGGAGTATCAGCGCAACGGCTGGGGAACTGACGATCGATTTACCGGCCCCGATGGCCAGGCGTTCACCAAGCACGACGGCGTCGTGACCAAGTGGTGTGACACGGACGGATGCCACGAGCAGAAACTCACCATCGTCGAGCTCTATAACGACGACGATGGCGCTTGCGATATCTAGAGATTGCCTTCGAGGACGATCTCAGCGTTGAACGCCATCGACCATCGTTCACCAGGCCCGTCGAATGGCATGACCGAATGCGGTTGCCATGCAGGGAAAACCCAGTATTCACCGGCCTTCGGCTTGAAGTACTGAATCATCCCCATCTGGAACACCCTCGGGTTGTAGCACTCAGGCCCATGGATTCCGAGCATTCCTTTGACGCCATCGCCGTCATCGATTGACTCAGGGATATCCAGGTACAGAACTCCTGAAAAGTCTCCGCCATGGATATGAACCGGATTGAAGTCGCCAGGGATCTGCTTGTTGAACCATATCTCGTACACATTGACGCCGAAGGGTTTGCTCCAAATAGCCTTTGTGTTGTTATCCCACTGAGTCTTTGCCTCTTGAATCCACTGCCAGCAGGAGTGAGCAAAGATTCCGCTCAGATCTTTGGCTATCGGATCAGTCAGTGGGAACCACACCTGTTTCTCCAACCGACCAGCCAATCGGCTCGAAGCATCATCAGGCTGTTTCTTTGTGAATGCCTTATCCGCTTTGCGATGAAGAGTCTTCAGTAGCTCATCACTGATTTGCCCCTTGGCAATTTGCCTGGGGAAGAGCCGATAGATCTCGGTCAGCATCAGCCTTTAATGCCGTACTGGGCATTGAGCTGATTCATGCGATCAGTCAACGAAGCGAGCTGTTCGTTGATCTTGCCGTTCATCGAAGCGGCATCGCCCATCTCACCGAAAGCCTGGACCTGCCTTGCTCTTCGAGCCTGCATCGTCTGCTGCTGTTGCTCAACGGCAATGCGTTGCGCTTCGACCTGGGCAACCTGCTGAAAGGCTGCTTGTACTTCGACCCTCGTAATCAGCTCAGGCAATGAGCTTTCCAAGAGATCAATTCTCTTGCTGAGCTTTCCACCGCGAATGGCTGCAGCCATACCCTGGCCTGACAGCACACCAATCAGTGCCGCCAGTGCGCCAATAGCTACTGATCCCATGGCTTATGAATGCTATTCCCTCGAATGTAACGACTACGAACGCCTCTGCCTTCCGCCTGGGAAAGCAATATGAATGTGCTCGTTATGACCGCCTACTGGGTCATAACCAGGATGGAAAATCTCGGCGCCTGGATACATCTGCCGGAGCTTCGATCCGTATTGAGACGTCAGTCCTTGCCAGTCACTGTCTGGTCTGCCAGCCAGCAGTGGCGATCCTCTTTGAATCGTCACGTCAATTGCATTACCGGCGTAATGATGTGAATTAGGAGAGTGCTGTCCAACACCTCCGAACTGTGGATGCTCTCGCACCTGGAAGCCCATGCCTTCCAATTGCTTGCCAAGCTCGACAATGCCGACACCATCGCCATTCGGTGCAACCGGCATCGACAGTGGCCCTGACATTGCCATCCGTTCTGGGGAGCCAGACCCTCCAGCGAGCCCAAACTCTTTGGCAATGTTGCCAAACATTGTTGCGTAGAGATCATCGTCGCCCGACGTCTGAGTCGCGAATCGAGGCTGCTTTTTTGTTGGCGCTGATACGTCTAGCTGCCCTTGCAACGGCGTGAAATTGCTTGGCAAATGCTTTTTATATGCACCACTGCTGAAGACTGACCAGGCGTTTAATCCCTGGTTGTCATATACATCTTTGGCTGCTTTGAGATTAATGAGTGGATTCTTCAGGTCCTCGTTACTGCTCAATCCATACTTAGCCCTGCGCTCTGCACCAAGCTCGTAGCCAGGCTCGTCCAGCATGTTGATCTGGAAGAGACCATAACTATTATCTGGATACCGAGGATTGTGGGCGCCAGGGTCACCACCTGACTCCGCCAGGGCAATGGCAGCCATGGTTGGCGACACATCGGGAGAGAATCCTGCCTGACGAGCTAGTTGCTCAATCTCTTCAAATGTCAGCCTTGGCATCTTACTCTTGGCCTAAAACAATGTCGTCCATATCCAACTCCATTGTGGCATTTTCGTAGAGGCTTCTCATATAATCAATCGTCTCTTCTTCTGTTGGCTCATAACCAAATATCTGCTCTAAGTCTTCTAACGATTCAGGCGCAGCTGGGCTTCTGGCTTCTTCCAATCGAAAGGACAGCCCTGCATCCCGACTGAATTCCATGAAGTGAGCTTTGAGCTTGAAGCGCGCCTCCCAAGAGGCCAGCAAGGCCTCGACAAGCTCCTCTCGATTTAGTTCCTGGGCTTCCAGCTCTACTCGTCTGAGAATGAATTGCTGCTCTTCGCTCAGCCTGTCCATTACATTGCTCTCCAATTGTCCATGTATCAGTGGTGTGAGAGATCCAAGCGGCCACTTTTGCCGCTCTCTCAGGACAGAAGTAATCAGTGCTTTGCCACCAATCTAGGTAGGACCTGATGCTTCCCTTATCTCTGTTGCAACGTAGACAGGCAGGGACAAGATTTCTTCTGTAGTTGTCTCCACCCCAACGACGCGGAATGACGTGATCGAGTGAGAGCTCTAACAGCTCACCATTTTCGTTGTGCTTTCTACCGCAATACGCGCAACACCCCCATTCATCCTTAATGCTTTGCCTGAAGCGCCTGACCGCAGCTCTTGGCTGGAGGTCGGCAAGAGTGATTAAGTACCACTCTGGATGCTCCGGCGTCATAAAGCCTCTTCAGTTGTGTAGTAAGGCTATTGACGATATTTAGTGAATCAAAATGACAAGTACCCGATCTTTCTTAGCCTGGGTACTTGTGATGAATTCAAAGCTGGGAGAGGATCAGTCCCAGCTGAGAAGGATGGCCGTCCGTGTTCAAGAGAGGCACTGTCCTGGTGTCGACTCACTTCGCTAAAAGGCCGACCCCAGAACCATAGCACTCATTTCGTCTGCTGTGGCATACGCATTAAAAAACCCCCTGGTGGCGGCCAGAGGGTTTTGTTGTCTATGGGGATCAGAAGGAATAAGTCATTCCGAACTTGGTCCCATATCCGTTCTGGGTATCCCCAGTAACGAAGGAGCCTTCCGCGTATGCCCCGAGATTCTTGTTGATCGGGAAGCTTCCCCCGATCTTCCCGGAGATCTCGCCTTCGCCGTCCACGCCTGGTGCCGTGAGGTATGCGGGACCTGCCTGGATGTAGTAAGAACCGTCTCCGAGGGAGCCGTTGTACCCCACGAATCCTTCGGTGATGGAACCGCTGTGGTCGGAACCGACGAAACCATCGTTGCGCTCGACGCCGACGTAGAAGCCGTCAGCCAGAGCGGGGGCAGCAGATGCGACTGCGAGTACTGAGGCAGTGGCAAGAGCCTTAAGCATGAGTGATAGGTATTAACTCCGACGTCACCATAGTGAGATCTGAGTGACATGTCTTGCAGACAGAACCGGAATGGTCGCTACTTTGCATGACGAGGCACACAAGCACCATGGATCAGACCCTCCAGCTACGGATCGCAAGCCTTGAAAGCAAGCTGGATGCTGTGCTGGCAAAGCTCAGCGTCGACGAATCAAGCCAATGGCTCGACACCAGGGCGACTTGCTCATTGTTGGGGATTACTGACAGACATCTCCGCAATCTGATCGCAGAGGGAACGATCCACGGCGAGGCGCTCCGCAATGTCGGCACCGTTAAGAAACACCGCTATCGCTTTCACCGCGAACTGGTGATGAATCAGTACCTCAAGAGGAAAGGCATTTGAACTTGTCTTTCTGCAGCTCGCGCAGTTTTGCCATGTGCGACTTGTTGATCCAGCGCTGATAGTGCTTGCGGTGCATCTCTACTGAGTGCCCCATCAGCCTGGCGGCTAGTCCAACTTCGATGCCCTGAACCAAGCACCTGATCGCGTAAGCATGTCGAAGGTGGTAGAGCGGCACATATTTCAGCTTTTTCCGCTCCATGTAATCGCTGTACTGGCGAGCGATATTTCTTCTGTCGGCAGTTGCAGGCTTTTGGACATTCTTCAGGTCTAGCTGTTCGATCCATTCATCCGGCAATGCCCAGGCCTCTCTAAGAAAAGGCTCTCCCTTGGTCTTGAAGGTCCAGACATCAAGAATGTCTCTGCGAAATTCAACGTCGAGCAATTCGCTGGGGCGGAGACCAAAGGCCATGACCATTCCATGCACCCACTTCCAACGCGGGTCAGGGATCGAGTCCCAGATGGCCAGCATCTTTTTGTCAGACGGAATATCTTTTTCGCTGAGCTGTGAGCTGGTGTAGCCCTTGCCAGCCTCATGCAATGGCTTTTTATCCCAATCCAGTTTCAAGAAGTCGAGGGTCACAGACACAATGCTGCTGACGTTCTTCCTGGTGCTCGGCGACTCAATCTCAGCCACTACGCCGCAGATCGCAGCCATGTCGGCTGTGCCGTGCAGCCCTTTGAATCTATTGATGGCTGTCTTGTACTTGGCTGTATAGATGCATTGACCGGTCTTCTTGCCATCTGGGTAGTGAGCGTCAAAGCGGTCGTCAATCGCTTGGACCAGCTCCTGGAAACTCATCACCTCTCCGCCACCTGAGCTGGTGCTGGCAATCCTTTCCTTTGTCCAGTTGGCCCAGCTGAACGTGTCTTGCTGGAGTTGCTCGTCTAACCGGTAAGCAAGGCTTTGAACCACTTTTCGGTCGGCGCTGCTCTGGTTAAGCCCTAGCGCGATCCTGGTTCGATGCCTCTGGCTCGGATCGTTCCGCTTCGGCAGCGTGGCCACGAGCGAGATCTTGCCTTGGCCTCGCGTCTCAACCAGGATTCTGCACTTGTCCAGCCTGCGGTTGATTTGATTAATCCAGCTGTCAGGGGCCATCCGACCTGGGTCTCGCTGCCCAGAAATTAGCGGGGATTTACTAACGCGCTTACTAACGATTCGGTCGTTTCGACCCGGAATGGACCGGAACAGAAGAGACCGTTAGTAAAAAGGGACCCTTTCGGATCCCTTGCAATTACTGGGCTTTAGCCTCTGACTGACATCGGAGCGGCGGGATTTGAACCCACGACCCCTACTACCCCAAAGTACGAAGGATCTTCACAAAAGTCAGTAATAGCCTTGATTTTTTGGGACTCTTGTCAGCTTTACTATCGCGATTACTAACGCAAAAATCGCCAAAACCCTTACTA
>MDTA01180437.1_pt1 | contig 36571 bp, 36 predicted proteins | sample 811151 | NCBI WGS metagenome assembly MDTA01 (sample SAMN05326648, study PRJNA326480) | marine metagenome | isolation source: seawater | place: Indian Ocean: South | collected 2010
ACATTCATTTTTTCTTTAATTAATTCTTTAAACAAGTTTTCGACTTTGCTATTTCTGATATCTGGACAATTTTCTTTAAATGTATAGCCTAATATTAAAACTTTTGGTTTTTTTTTTTTATAATTGAATGTAATTTTTTTTTTTAAATTATTAACTATTTTTTTAGGTAGCTCATCATTAATTTTCCTTCCAGCCAAAATAACTTCTGGATTTATTCCAACTTTTTTTGCTTTATATGTAAGGTAATATGGATCAACACCAATACAATGACCTCCGACAAGGCCAGGTTCAAATTTTAAAAAATTCCATTTTGTACCTGCAGCATTTAAAACATCATGTGTATTAATATTCATTTTTTCACATATTAATGATAATTCATTTATTAAAGCCACATTTAGATCTCTTTGAGTATTCTCTATTATTTTAGAAGCCTCTGCAGTTTTTATATTTTTTGCTAGAAAGACTTTGGAACTTATTATTTTTGAATAAATATCATATGCTTTTTTTTCTGCATATTTACTTGACCCTGAAATTACTTTTGAGATATTTTTAATTGTATGCTTTTTATCTCCTGGATTTACTCTCTCAGGACAAAAACCAATATGGTAATCCTTATTGAGTATGAATTTTTTACTAATTATTTTTTTAGTTAGCTCCTCTGTAGCTCCAGGATAAACAGTGGATTCAATTATAATCAAATCATTTTTTTTTAAAACATCGTTGATATCTTTTAAAGCTTTTTTAAGAGGATTTAGATTTGGTTTTTTATTTTTAAATATTGGAGTAGGCACCGTAATGATATAAACATTGCTTGATCTAATTTTTTCTAAATTAGATGTAATTTCTAATTTTGATAATATTGATTTTGTGATTACTATCTCTTTTGTTCTATCGTATAGATTTTTAATTTCTTCAATTCTTTTTTTATTAATATCATAACCAACTGTTTCAAATTTTTTGGATAATTCTATTGATAAAGGAAACCCTACATATCCTAGTCCAATAACTGAAATTTTAGTTTTCATTATTAATTAACTTCTTTAAGACTTTGTGATACTTTTCGTTTATAACTTTATTATAAAATTTCCTAGTTAGATTTAATGATTCTTGAGACATTTTTTTATATATTTTTTCATTATTTAAAATAATTAAAATTTTATTTGCTAACTCTTTATAATTATACAGTTTCACCCTATAGCCATTTATCTTGTTTTTAACAATGGCTCTATTTCCAGAGATATTATAGCAAACAATTGGTAAGCCAAAAGAAATTGCTTCGATTAGGGCTCTAGGACTGCCTTCATGATATGATGGAAAACATACCAAATGTGCAGACTTATAATATTTTCTCATATTTCGTTTGTATCCAATCCATTTAACTGAATTTTTATTTTTTAACATATTAAATAAATTTTTTTTACTAATTGCTGTTGGATTAATTGTATCTAGAGATCCAATTAAGTGAAATGAAACATTTTTAAATTTTGCAGCGACCAATTGAGATATTTCAACAAAATCATTAATCCCTTTATCATATAATATTCTTGAAGGTAATATTATAGTTTTAGTTTTTTTAATTTTTTTAATTTTAGTGCTATTTCTTTTAATTCCAGTTCCTTCAATAATAAATGATCTTTTTTTAATATTAATTATATTTTTTTGAAAATAGTTTTGGTCAGATTTATTTTGAAACAAGAAATAATTATATTTATTGTTTGAAAGTTTAATTACATATCTAACAATCAACTTTAATATATACTTTGAATAATTTGAAAAGATAAAACCTAATCCTGTAATTAGATACAAGGACTTAATTCTAAAAAAAAAATTAAGAAATATTATAAAAATGCATGTCTTTAAAGATACAGGCATCAGAATATCTGGCTTAAAACTTTTTATTTCTTTAATTATTGCAAAAAGACACCTTATTTCACTAATTAAACCTGAATAGCCCCTATTCATATAATATTTTGATATTTTTTTTTTTTTAAAATATTTATTTGCGTCAGTTGCGGAAATTAAAATGTCATATTGTTTTGACAATGAATTAATTAAACTTTGTCTATGTGAAAAAAGGTATTTTCCACTATTCGATAAAACTAAAATTTTTTTTTTAGGCACTATATATATTTGAGTATGAGCTAATTTGATTTTGTATTGAATATTTTTTTTTAATTAAATTTTGAAATTGTATTTTTTTCATAAATAATTTTTTTTCATTTGATCTAATTTCAAAGATTGTTTTTTCCAGTAACGATAAAAAAATATGCTTAGTATAAAAAATACCCAAGTATTTTGAAAAAGAGTGTTTTATATCTCCAACATCAGATGCAATATTATATATCCCATACATTGCAGCTTCAATTATTACATTCGGAAAAGACTCAGATTTACTTACTAATAAGTTAATATCTAAATCTTTATAAAATTTTTCCATATTTTCTAATTTACCAAAGAGTTTAATATTTTGATTTAAATTAAATTTATTTATAAGTTTAATTAATTCTTTATTTTTCCTATCCATGTTGTTGCCACACAAATTTAAAACAAATTTGTAATTTTTTTTTTTCAAAATATGCAAACATTCAAATAATAATTCAAAATCTTTATTTAAATTCCATCTTGCTGCCATTCCTAATGTTATTAATTTTTTTTTATTTCTTGTAATTTTAATAGGTAAAAATTTTAATCTTAATCCATTATTAATTATAACAGTTTTTTTTGATGGCATACCAAGATTTAAATAATGATCTTTAGATTTTTTTGAATTAAAAACAATTTTATTAGGTACAAAATATGAAAAAAATATTAAAAGTTTTTCATAAATTTTGAATTTCTTTACTTCTTCTCCAATAAGATTTGAGTGTCTGAAATTCCATATAATCTTTATTTTAAAAAAAACAAATAATATTGTAATTAAATTCGCGTGATACATCCAAGAATTAATAACATTTGGTTTATATTTGATTATTAAATTCATAAGTTTAAACAAATTAATAAATACGTTTTTATTTTTAAAATCTAAAAATTCTACTTTTGCCTTATTTTTTATTTTTGAATAGAAATATTTTTGTTTTGTTAAAGAGATAACAATATTCTCATTTTTAATATCTGAGAAAACTATCTCTGAAAGATTTTTTTCTGCTCCCCCCAAACCAAGCCCACTTATCAGATGTATCACTCTCATTAATTAAATAATTTATTCAGCTTTATAACATTTAAATGATTTAAATTTTCCAAAATTTTCTTGTTAGATAAAATTATTTTTATTTTTTGTTTTTTTTTAAAATTATAAAATAATACTCTTGAAAAGTTTCTAATGGCTTGTTTTGTATCAGCATTAATATAATTAAAAATATCAATTGAAATCCCTTTTTTTTTAATTTCCTCAGGTCCAGATATTGACCTAAATGATAGAATATTATAATTAATTAAAGAACTTTCTATAAGCGAATTTGGTAAGCCTTCCCACAGAGATGTTGAGACAACCAATTTAGAATTTTTTAAATAATAAAATGGATTTATAACATTTTTAAATATTTTAATATTTTTGATCTTTCTAATTTTTATAAATTTCTCAATTTTGTTTTTTAAGTAACCTTCACCAATAATTAATAATTGTATATTTTTTTTTGGATTTATTTTTGAAAATGCTTTTATTAAAAATAAATGGTTTTTTTGTTCGGTCAATGAACCAACACATACAATATATTTTTGCAATTTAGATTTTTTCTCACCAAATGGTTTTTTTTTAGATAATTTCAAAACTTGCGTGATATCAATAAAATTAAAAATAGTTATAATTTTATCTTTTTTAATAAAAAAATATCTCACAAGTTGATTTTTAATTACATTGGTTGGCGAAACTATTTTATATGCAAAGTTATAAAAAATTCTTATTATAAAGTGAAATATTGTTCGTAGATTTTTGTTATACTTTAACTCACCTATGGGCGTATTTGTTTCTCTTATTATTGTTTTAAATTTTCCAAGAAATAAAATATTTAGAATTATTAAATAAACATTCATGTGTACAATTGACGAAAAAATATATTTGAAATTATTATTTTTAATTAAAAAAAATATTAATTTTAAAAAGAAAATTTTTGCATTTTTAGATTGTAATTTTAGAATTTTAACTTTTGGATCAATTTTATATGATTTTTCCTTTTTTATATAATAAGCAATATAAACATCATTTTCTTTTGAAAGATTATTAGCAGCATTAACTGTGAATCTTTCTGAACCACCTCCAAATAATGAAGGAATTAGGAATAATATTTTTTTTTTATTTTTCATTATTTTTTATTTTTTTTATTTCTTGGTTAGTAAAATTAAATCTGTAATTTCTTCTTCTTGAAGGTGGGGTATATTTTTTAAAATTAAAATTTAAATTTCTTATTATTAATGGCATACTTTTGTAAAAGTTAATTTTTCTAAATCTTAAATATTTACCATCACTTGGCCTCCAATCTAATCTATTATTTTTCCATAAACTTCCATATCTAAAATTTAAATAATCTTTATAGTTTTTAGGAATTTTAACTATAATTTTTTTTTCACTAAATTTTATTGTTTTTTTTTCAATTTTCGAAAAAAATTTTTGAGGCACAACAGTCCAAACAGTTGTTGCATTTTTAATATATAATTTAAAAAAAATAAAATCACAAAAAATTTTTTTTATATTATTTGTTAAAAAAAAATCGCGTATTTTTTTTGTAATTTTATTTTTATTATTATTTGAAGATATAAAAAATATTAAAAAATTTAAAAATTTAGATATTAATGATTTTTTAAATGGTTTATTTATACATCTACGATAATATTCTTTTTTTTGTTTTGATAATTTATATATGTATAGGTCTACATGTGAAAATTTATTCACATTATTAATAGGTAAATAAACCTTTATTATATCCTCAAAATATGGATATCCCGTTTGTAATTTAATTTTAAAACCTTTTTGTTCAATTATTTTACAAAAATTAATTATTTTTTTATAATCTTTAAAATAAAAACCTAAATCCATATCAGAGCTTTGGAGGATTGATTTTATTTTAAATTTTGACTTATGTGCTTTTAGTAAAGTACCTGCATCAAGCCAATAATTAATATTCTTTTTATTTAATTCTTTAAAAAAAAAAAATAATAAACTTTGTATTTTATGAATATTTACTTTTTTCACTTAATATTTAATAACCATATTCATCTAAATTAATTTTAATTAACTTTGAGGTTTTATCGTTTGAAATTTTATAAAAATTATTTATTTCATTATGAAGAACTTTTAAGGCTCTTTTTTGATAAAAATCATCGAATTTTTTAAAAGTAAATCTTTTAGCTGATCTTAGAAAGATTTGTCTTGTAAGGTTTCTATATTTCGATTTAAAAACACTATCTAATCCAGTTGGATTTCCAATGATTAAATTAGAAAACTTATTCAATAATAAATTAGACCAATTATGAGCTTCATTGTATCTTTTGGATCCATCATATTGAATAACTTTATTAAAATTAATAAATTCAAGAATTCTTTTGACAAAAATATCTTTTTTATCAAAAAACATTTCATATGGCAAAACTAATACGTTTTCTTCACCAAATAAATATTGATAGTGCTCAATTATTTTATCATAAAAAAGACACTCTTTTTTAAAATTGATTGAGTATGGAAATATTCCCCTATTTATATAATCTCCGGAATTAATAAAATTCTTTAAATTAGAAACTCCACCTTTAGCTATATGTTTCTTATATAAAGCTAATATTTTATGATCTTGTCTTCTAATTATATAAAGTATTTTTGTTTCTTGATTAGATATTGATTTTAAAAAATTTGAAATAATAGAAAAATTATTTCCATTTAATTCATTTCCCTCTAGTGCCTCATTAGCAATAATTGGTATTTTTTTTAATATTTTTGCATTTTCAATATCTTGAAGCACATCTTTTTTGAGTTCATTCAAGTCAATAAATGCCGGATCTGTGTACTGAAAATATTTAGTTATTCGAGATTTATTCAAATATCCTTTGATAATATAAAAATTAGGATTTGAAAATATTTCGTTTCGAAGCCAAGTTGATAGTGATCTTCTAGAACCAACATGAATAAGCATGATTTATTTTATATTATATCCTAATATTTTACATTAACTTTTTAATCAAGACTAAATTTAATTTCTAATTAAATACTTTGATAAACATTAACGATTTTTTTAACATGTAAAATTTGGTTTGTTAATTTTTTAAGTATTTTTTCATTATGAAAAATTTTACGTCTTAATATTTCTTTTTCAATTAAATTAAAAAAAAATTTCTTATTTTCAAATTCAACTAACTTTAGATTCTCTTTGTTCATACAGTAATGTTTGATCTCTTTGTGTGCCAATATATTAGTTGCAATAACAGTACTATTTGCAATTATCGCCTCAGCTACAACTCTACCAAAACCTTCGGATCTACTAGGACAAAACACAATACTATTAATATTAAAAATTAAGTTTGGACTAGTTATTGAGTTTTTAAATTTAATATTAATTTTATTAAGTTTTTTAAATTTTTGCTTATAAAAACCTTTTCCGATGATTAAAATTTTATAAATAAATCTTTTGTCTTTAACTAATTCATAAACTAAATCAGCACCTTTATTTTTAGTTAATTTTGATAAAAAGAATATTTTTTTTATATTAACTTTAGGTTTTAAATATTTAAAATTTATAGGGTTATAAATAGTTTTCTTACAAAAATTTAAATAAAAGGGTAATGAATTTGAAACACTTTTAGAGATACAAATAACTTTGTTACTAAAAATAAACATGTATATACCTAGTAAGCTATTTTTATTTTTTAATAATGTTCTCTGGTGCCAAATAAATTTTTTTAAAAAAAATGAAGAAAAGCTCCAAAGTAAATTAATTCTGAGATCGTTTCCATGAACAATATCTACATCTTTATCATTTTTTAGATAATTACGTATTTTTTTATAAGAACTAAACAAATTTTTAAAAAAATTAAAAAAAGTAAAATTTTTGTCTGGTAATTTTTTTATTTTTAAATACTCAAATTTTAAGTTATGTTTTTTTAAATATATAGTTAATGGCCCTTTTTTATGTAAAACAATTTTTACATTTATTTTTTTTTTTTGTAGTTCTTTTATTAACAAAATTGATGAAATATGTGATCCACCTATACTGTCACCAACAAATGGGAAAATTATTTTTTTATTCATTTAATTGTTTATATTGTGTTAAATTATAGTAATTAATTTAATTAATTAAAGTTATATTCATGGCATGTGTAATTTGGTTAACAGGTCTTTCTGGGGTAGGAAAATCTACTTTAGCTTATAAATTAAAAAATTCTTTATCAAAAAAAAATTATAAAATTAAAATCCTAGATGGTGATGATTTTAGAAAATCAAAAAATTACAAAAAAAAATTTGATAAAATTTCAATTGAAAAAAATAATAACTTGATCATAAAAAAATTAAAAAAAATTTATTTTAATTATGATTTTATTCTCGTATCAGTGATATCGCCTCTTAAAATTACAAGATTTAAAGCGAAACAAACCTTTAAAAATAATTACATTGAAATTTATTTAAACTGTACAAAAAAAGTTTTGGAGATGAGAGATCCTAAAGGCCTTTATGAAAAAGCAAAAAAAGGGAAAATAAAAAATCTAATTGGATATAACTCTAAAATTAAATATCAGCGTAGCGAATATCCGGTAATAAAACTAAATACACATAAACAGTCTGTTAATTCATCCGTGAAATTACTATTAAAATATATATCTTTTAAACTATAGTATTTGAGGAAAACCCAAAATCATTTTTTTTTTATCAAAAAACAATAATCAAATTTTTTTGAATTAAATAAATCAATTCAAATCTACTTTGATTGCTAATTTTTTAAATATTAATTTGTTTTTCTTTGAAAATTCTTTATTAATATATTGTGTTGACTCTGATTTAGACTCATGTTTTATGATTTCTTAATATTAAATGATAAAAAAAAATCTTTTATTTAATTTTTTTTACTTTTTTATATTAGTAATTTTTTCAATATATCTTTTCGAATTTTATTTGAGTTTTAAGCAAATATCTAAAAAAAATCATAAATTTAAATTAATTAATGAAACTATAAAAAATAATAAAAAAAATTTTTGGACTGTTTTTCCAAATACAATGTTGAATGATAATTTAAAAACTTTTCCATTATCTGGTTATTCAAAAATTAAAACTTTTGATTGTGATGAAGAAAATTCAGGAAATTACTCAAACTTTAATTCGGATCGTTATGGATTCAGAAATGATGATAACCTTTGGGACGATAAAAAAAAAATATTTCTTATAGGTGACTCATATACTTTAGGACAGTGCGTTAATCAAGGACACAATATATCAGAACATATGCAAAAAAAAATAGGTAATAGTTATAGTATAATAAATTTGGGTATGGCAGGTAATGGTCAATTAATAGAATATGCATCTCTTAGAGAATACGCTGAAAATGAAACAATTGATAAAATTATAATGTTTTTTTGGTTCAATGATTTTTCAAATCTAATAAATGAAAAAAAAAATAATATTCTTAATAACTATTTGGAGAATGAAAACTTTTCTCAAAATTTAAAACAAAAACAAGATGAAATTAATAAAATTGTAAAAGAAAAATTATTTAATGAATTGGAAAAATATAAAAATATTTCTTATTTAACTTATATTAAAAACTTTATTTTTCTTAAATATACAAGGAGTATAATAAGAAATTCTGTATTTAAAAACAATGCTGGTTATGAAGAGATTAATGAGGACTTACTAAAAATTCATTTAAAAGTTTTAAAAAAAATAAAAACTTTTGCTCAAAAGAAAAAAGCTGAATTAGTTATTTTTTACATACCATATTATAGAGACGTTAATTTTAATAATTATATTTTTAATTTATTAAAATTAAATTCTGAGGAGGCGAACATAAAACTTGTTAATATTAAAGATTATTTTGTTAAATCTGGAATAGAGAAAAATGTTGAACTCTTGTATCCAAATGGAAGCCTTTTTAATCACTATAATAGTTATGGCTATAGTGTTATATCTGACTATGTAATTCAATATTTAAAAATTAATAGTGCTGATAATTAGGAAAAAATAATTTAGTTGCTAAAGGCGTTTTATATACACTGTTGTGAGCCTATTTAAAAAAAGCTAAATACACCGTTAAATAAAATAATTTTTTATAGTCTTATAAATCTTTTTTTCTCCAGACCACATAACATTCCTATTGTTAAAATAATTTTTTAATTTTTTTGAATTGATGTAATCAATTCCTTCATTTATAGAATTTACTTTTTTTAATAATTTGTATTTTTCGAGTCTTTTAGCGTTCAACTTGAATTCACTATTCATTTTTTTTGTAAATCCAATCATTTTGATATTATTTTCTAGACAATCTTGGACAATGCCAAATCCAGGCTTGATAATTGCATATTCTATTTTTTTGAACATATGTTCTTTATAACTCGCCTTAATGAAATTTTTCTTATTTTTTAAATTTTTAAATAAATCTTGATCAATTATGTACTTGTATTTATTAAAGGGTACAATTTTATTTAATTCATCTAAAATATTATTTTTATCAAATGTTGCTGTTCCAAAAGAAAAAAGAATTGAGTTTTTTTTTGTTATTTTTTTTTTCTTACCTATAAAACCTATTCTTGTTTGTAATCTAAGGTTATTAAAAATATAGTTCCTAAAGATTATTGTCTTATTATCTTTTATTTTTATTAATGTTTTTTTTATTAAAGAATTTTTTATTTTAAACAACTCATGCCAAAAAAAATTAGAAATAATCATAGAGTTTTTACTTAAAAATACAATTTCTGGTAAATTATCAGAAATAAATAAATCGAATTTTAAATTTTTAATTTTTTTTTTTAAATCTAAATACCATTTCTGATTATATGTTTTTTTTAATTCATCTAATTTTAAATTAACTTTAAAATCTATTATTTTAATTTTCTTATTCAGTTTAAATTTTGAAATTTTTTTTTTTATCAGTGATAATAGTAATTTTATAAAATTTAGTTAAATAATTCGAAATTTGTACAGATCTTTTTATATGACCAAGACCAACGGGTGATGGGACAAAACATATATTCATTAAATTGAAATATATTTATAATTATAAGAAATTGCTAAACTTTCATTTATCACACTTGCTGTATCAAAAATAATTTTTTGTCTATCATAATTTTTTTTAACAAATTTTAGAAAACAATCTTGATATTTAAAATTATTATTAGAAAAAACGATCACATCATAATTATTTATTTTTTTTAAGTTTAAAATTATGTTTCTTTTATAATTAAATTTCAATATTTCTTGACCTTTTATATCAAAAAAATCACATTTATGTTTTTTCTTCAATATCTTTTCAAGATCTATTGAAGGCGAATTTCTAATATCAATTGTTTCGGGTAATCCCTTAAACGTAATTCCAAATATTAAAATTTTAGCTCTTTTAAGTTTTATTGATGATAATATTTTTTTTGCCCAAAATTTAGTTATATCTTTATTTATTTTTCTAGAACTTTTGCCTAAATCATATTTTGCTTTTTTATTAAATAAATTTTTTTCTAAAAGTCTTGTATCTTTAGGTAGGCAATAGCCACCAACTCCTAAACTTGGACGTGCAATTAAATTTCTTGGATATCCTAAATTTGCTTTTTGTATTAATTTTTCTCCACTTAAATTTAATTGATTTGAAATTTTTGCAATTTGATTTGAGAAAGCAAAATTTAAATCTCTGAATGAATTACTAACTAATTTTATTAATTCAGACTCCTCTAAGGTGCTAAGTCCTACAGAATTTTTGAAAAATGAATTTGAAAATTTTAACGCTTCCTCTAAACACTTTGGTGAATATCCAGAAACTAATTGTGGCAAAGTTTCCAATTCTACCAGCGCATTGCCTTCTACTATTCTTTCAGGCATATGTGATATGTAAAAATCTTTTCCAGCTTTTAGTTTTGAATATTTTTCAAGAATTGGCTTGGCAATTTTTCTACAAAAACCTACCTGAGTTGTTCCTCTGATAATAATTATATTTTCTTTATAAATTTTCTTACCTATTGTTTTTAAGCAATTAATTAGGTTTTTACTACTTATTTTATTTTCATTAACATCTTGTCCTACACATATTATATAAACATTTGATTTGGTTTTTGATAAATTATTTAAAAAGTTAATTTTCTTTTCTTCTAGGTATGATTTTAGTAAAGAATTGAGGCCAGGTTCAAAAAAACCAATTTTATTTTTTTTTATATTTAAAATTTTCTGTTTATTATAATCATATCCGGAAATAATTTTTTTTTTTTTTAAAATATGTGCCATAAGAGGCAAACCAATATGGCCTAATCCTACAACACAAATGTTTTTAAATTTTATATCATCTTTGATATCTTCATAGTTTTTAATTTTTATATTTTTTTTTTTATCTGTAATAATAACGTTATCTATTTTTCTTTTATAAATTTCTTTTAATGAAGATTCTTGTTTAAGAAGATTTTTTAAATTTGTATCGTTTTCAAGCTCTATTGGTTTTTTATTAATTAATTTAATTATTTTAGTATCTTGATTATATTTTACTATGAGTCTTCTAACATCACCTAAGCTCAAAATACCATTGATAAGATTTCTTTTTCTATAAACTGCAATACTGATATTTTTATTTAATTTTTTTTTAATATCAAATTTTTTTAATATTGTTTTTATTGTATCTTTAGAATTTATTGATACAAAATTTTCGTTAATCATTTTAGATTTCTTGCCAATTAAAAATTTGTCTATTATTTTTTTTTGTGCAAAATCTACCTCTATAATAATCCCTATTTAAAAGTTCTATATTTGATAGTTTTCTATTGTAATTTCCTAATACTTTTGAAAAAGAAAAATTAAAATTTTTTACTAAATATTTTTTCTGTTCATTTTTTTTTTTCATTGCAAAATCTTTTAGTATTTTTATATCTTCTGGATAAATTGAAACTGGTCCATCTTTTGTGATATTTTTTTCAAACATACTTACATGTCTCTCTACTAAATTTGCACCGTGATAAATTGCTAATAATGATGCTAAATTTTTGTTTTTATCTCTACTAAATGAGTGATCTGAGAAACCCACGCTACTATTTAATTTTCTTAAAAATCTCATTCGTGAAAGATGTAATTCATTTAATGGTGTTGGGTATATTGTTACACAGTGTAAAAAACTAAGTTTTTTATTTTTTAAAATTTCATTTGCTCTTAAAATTTCGTCATCATATGTTGCGCCAGTTGATACAATTATATTGCTAAAGTATTTTTTTACTTCTCTTAAAAGTTGAAAAGAAGCACAATCATAACTTGCAATTTTTACAGTTCTAAAACCAATATTTTTTAATTTTTTTGCATCTTTAATAGTAAAACATGTGATAGCTGGTTCTACTTTAAATTTTTTACACAAAATAATAAATTTTTTTAAATCACTATCCCTTAATTCTAATTTTTTTAGTCTATCAAATTCATTTTGATAGGGCCTTTTAATTGCAAAAATTTTTTTATTTTTTGTATATCCAGTTTCAAAAATTGGTCTAAATGATAAATCTTTACTTAAAATATATTGAAGTTTTATTATATCTGCACCATTATTTGCACATTCAATTGTCATTTTTCTTACGTTCTCAAAAGAACCTAAGTGATTTTGACAAAGTTCAGCAATAAATTTAAATTTTTTCATAGTTTTATTAAAATGTCTATTGTTAGATATTTAAAGGTAATATTATATTTTACCTAAAATTTCTAACAAATAATAATCTTTTAATTTATCTTTATTATTTAACTTATTACTTTGTTCAAAAAAAATTTCATAGGAATTAATTTGTAAATTTGAAATTTTTTCTGGAATAGCATTATATAATTTTGGAGTAAACGGTTTTTTTTTGTATTTTTGAAATATTTTTCTCTCTCTATCATTTAATAAAGCTTTTAATAAACCTTTAGGACCTTTTTTCAAAATTTTATTTAAATTAAATTTTAATATCCACTTAATAATATCAATATTTAGAAAAGCTGCTCTCATCTCAACACTCTCTTGCATTGCCGCATGGTCAGAAACTAAACATCTTGAATTAGGCATAAAAATCTCTAGTTCAGAAAAGTATAATTTTTCTAAATTTGAAAAACTTTTATATTTATTTTCAAAAATATCATGCAGCCAATCAAAATAATTTTTATTTTTAAGCAACCGAGAAAGTGATGGATTTTTAAAAAGTAAAAAACTTATTTTATTACTTATATTTGATAATCTTTTTTTTACATTAAAGTTTAAAATAGACTTTAAATTACGCCCCTCCTCAAAGAACTTATTGTAACCAAGGAATATTTCATCTCCTCCTAATCCCGTTATTCCTATTGTTTTATTTTGTAGTTTTATTTTTTTTGCCATTTGCTTATAAGCTAATGAAGTTAGCGAGTAATGAGGTTGATGAAATATTTCAACAATGGAATTTAAATCGTCAAAAGTATCATCTATTTTTTCTATATAAACCTTATTAGAAAAATAATTATGGCTATTAACATCCAAATTAGTTTTACCATCATCAAAATATATAAAATCTAAATCTCTTTCATTATTTAAGTATTTAGCAACTAAAAATGAATCCATTCCTCCAGAATATAAAAGTGTTTTATTTCTTTCCCCAATACATTTTGTTTTAAAATTTTTTTTAAGTATTTCATCTAGCTCTGCAATATGATCATTAGTAATTTCAAAATTTTCGTTTTTTTCAATGTAATATTTATGCATAGAAAAAAAGCTATTTTTTGTGATTTCTAAATTTTTATTTATTTTATAAACATTACCCGGAATTACTTTAATAACATTTTTGTAAAATGTTTGATCAAGTAATAAATGACCGAAACTAAAATAAGAATATAAGTTTTCCTTTGATATATTTTTGGTTGTGTAATTTTTAAGCGCAACTAATTCAGATGAAAAAATAATACTATCTTTTGCTTGGTATATAAATAGAGGTTTTTCACCAAATATATCAGATGAGCAATATATGTTTTTGCCATCATAAAAAACAAATGCAAACATTCCATTAATTTCAGATAATTTATCAACACCAAAATGAATTAGAAAATGTAATAAAACTTCTGTATCAGATTTAGAGATGAACTTTACATTTCTTTCTATCAATTTTTTTCTTAAATATTCAAAGTTATAAATTTCTCCATTAAATAATAATATATTTTTTCCATAAACAAATGGTTGATTTCCTAAGCTTGTTAAATCATTAATTGCTAGCCTATTCAGGGACATAAAAAAATTATTTTTTAAAATATAACCATAATGATCTGGGCCTCTATGGTTTAATAGCTTGGAATTTTTAAAACAATCATCAATTTCAGACTGTTTTAAATTATCTTTTTTAAAATAAGCAAAAATTCCACACATAGTCTAATTCTTCTGGATACTCTCTAAAAATTTATTTAATGTTAAGATTAACAAAAGTGTTTGACCACCAACAACTTTATTATTTTCCCAATCTGAAATAAAATTTTGGAATGCCTTTGAATCTATAAAGTCAATTTCGTTTATAAAATTTGAATTTTTCAATTTTAAAACCTCAAATAAAAGTTCCTTCCTCAATACTTCATCAATATTTAACCAAGTTCTATGAAAAATATTTTTGGATGGATTAAAAATTCTCTTTACTCCTGATAACAATGTAAGTTGAGCAGAGTTATATTTTAATTTAAAACCTGTATTTGCGTTTATGATTTCTACTAATTTTGGATTAATTATTTTTAATGCTGCTTTAGTAATTCTTGCATCAAATTTATATTTTAATGGTAATTGATTTGAAAGTTCATAAAGTCCGTTATGAAATGCGGGGGCTGAATGATATGTCATTTGTGACAGTGCAAGTTGCCCACCGTGTGTGTAGTGTCTTGAATAATCTGACAGCGATAAATACTCATACTTGTCATAGTCATTATCTGTAAATTCACTTACATAGAAAAGTTTTTTTAAAAGTTGAATCTTTAATTCATTATTATATTCATTATTTAAATTTTTTTTAGTAATATTTTCTAATTTAAAACCCTTAGTTTTATAGCTAATATTATTTATGAAAAAATTAATAATATCTCTGTCAAAAGATTTTAAAATTTTTAAATAAAGCGGTTTTTTTTTAAAATAAAATTTATTTAGAGGCAAATACATTCCCTGAAACATGAAGTCTAAACCATAACCACTTAAAATTTCATCATATTTTTCAAATTCTGAATTAGAATAATGAACTCCATCAACCATATACATTGAGGAATTAACTAACGAAGATAAGCTTAAATTTTTTTCATAAATATCGTCGGGAATTTTTTTCCATATAAAATTATGATTTAATGTATTTGCTACTTCCTCAGCTGTTTTACTCTCACGATTTTTTAAATAAGTATAATTAAAACAATCTATTTTTTTTTCTATATTTGCTAGAACTAAACGAGTATCGGCACCTCCACTCAGAGCTAAGGAAATTTTTTTTTTATTTTTAATAATAGTGTTTATTGAATCTTTTAAATTTAGATTTAGTAATTCGGCGTTCTCATTTAACGTAAACTTATTTTTTTTAAAATTTGGTTTGAAATATTTTTGTATAGTTATTTTAAAATCAAAAAATTTTAGTTTGCTTCCGGCCTCTAAAAATTTTGTATTTCTATCCAAAGTTAAAGACCCAAATACTCTTCTAAATTTAAAAAAATGCCAAACAGCATAACTGTCTAAAGAAAATTTTTTAAAATCTCTATATTTCAATAGAATATATAGATTGTTTGATAAAATAAAATTGTCTGCGTCATAACTATAAAAGACAGAAGGAGAAGCAAATCTTGAATTCACTACCTCAAGATTATTGTTATTCAAATCTCTTATAATAATCAGAAATTGAGAATTAAAATTCCTTAAAAAAGTGTTATCATTTTTATTTAAAATAATTTTTTTAAATATATCCTCAGTTGCTTTATCTTCATCAAAACTGATATCTCCTATAAAATAAATTTCATAATTTTCGAAAGTATTCTTTTTTATCTTTATTTTATCTGAAGCAAAAAAAAGGAAGCTATTAATTTTTTTTTTTGAGAATTTTAAATAAAAAAAATTTTTATTCATTTTTTTTACTTTTGAAAAATTTATTTTGTAAAAGATTATATTTACCTAAAATTTCGTCTTTTAATAAAAAAATATACTTTTCATTTTTTTTATCAATTATATATTTCCATTTTCTTATTAGATTATCTTTTAAAAATTTTGCATTAGCGCTTCTGCAGTCTACAACTATTATGATGCTAGGTGTAAAAAAATATTCAAATTTTAAAACATCACGGGTCATAGACATTAAATTCTTGTTTCCAGTATTAATTCCATTAATATTTTTTTTAACATTAAATTGAAATAATCTGTATAAATCGTTCAGAACAGGCTTATATGGAGCACTTATCTGAAGATCATTAACTTTATAATTCACCCCTCTGCTTTTCTCTACAATATCTACTAGTCCTTTTTTGATAAAAAAGTTTTCAATGAAAGATTTACTTTTTTTTTCTGGTATACTAATGTTGATCATGTGTTGATCTTTAAATGTTTAACACATAATTTTCTTTATGACTAATTTAATTTCGATTTATCCGAATATCCATAACAACTTTACTGTAAAAGTTAAATCTTCAGATATTGAGAAAAAATATCAGTCATGCCCTTGTTGCAATAAAAAAGAAATAAAAAAATTATTTATTTTTGGAGATACTTCCAACAAAAACATTTCTTTATCTATATGTAAAATATGTACTCATTTATTTTATGATAATATCCTAAGTCAAAATAAAATTAAAAATTATTACAAAAATAAATTTAGTACTTCATTAATAAAAAAAATTAGAGTTAATTATAAATATTATAAATTACTTAAAAAATTTAAAAAAAATTATAGAAATAAAAATATATTGGATTTTGGTTGTGGTTCAGGAGGAATGTTAAATGGTTTAAAACTAAAAGTATATAAGAGATTATATGGTGTGGAGCTAAGTAACGATAGAAGAAAAGTTGCAAAATTCATAATCAAAAATACATTCAGTGATATAAACAAAATTAAAAATGTAAAATTTGATATAATCTTTCTAAATCATGTATTGGAGCATATAGTTAATATTCAAAATACAATAAAAATTTTAAAATCAAAGCTTAATAGAGATGGGATAATTATTATCAACGTACCAAACACAGAATATGAAAATATAATTTCACAAATTGTTTTTCATCCCCATCTTCACAAATTTACGTTCAAATCAATGAATGAGCTTGCAAAATCAACTAAGCTTACTATGAATATAAATAACAGCTACAGATCAGATGAAATATCCGTATCTTTAAGTAAAAATATAAATAAAAGTAAAGTGAAATCAAAAAATACCAAACTTACTTTTTTTTTAAAAAGATTTGAAAATTTAATTTTAAGTTCTTTAAGTAATGAAAATAAGATTTTTACTCACACTAAAAGCGGTTTAATACAGCATCTATCTAACTACGAAAGAAGAAAAACTTATTTTGAAGTAAAAGGTTTATTCAAGTTTTTTTATTTTATACTTTTTAAATTATATAAAATTAACTTTAAATTATTTAGTAGAATAATCTTACAAATTTTAAGAATATCTACAAATAAAAAAATCAACAATTTTGGTTATTATGCCGTTAGAACTATCAGCCTAGATAGATCAAAAATATTTCCTATTTCAATAAAACTAAAGAATAAAGATAATACTATACTTATGAAATAATTAAGTGAGAAAAATTTTTTATTCAATTGGTTACTTCTTATTTTTATTATTCTTTGCTGATCTTGTTTTGCAATTTTATTTAAAAAATGATTTGGTAAATAAAAGCTTACTAACCACTCACACTATTGAAACCATATTAAATGATAGAAAAATAGATAATGCTTACTCAGATATATCTACAATAGAAAGAATAAGTAATAGAGAATTTGATCAGTTTTTGCCACTAGGTCAAATATCAGGCACCAATATTATACACTGTGGAGAAAATGGTTATATTTCAAAATATAAATCAAATAGTTATGGATTTAATTCAAAATTTAAAGATACCTCTATCACATTGATAGGAGACTCTTACGTAGAGGGGGCATGTGTTAATTATAAAGATACGTTGGCTGGAAATATAGAAAATAAAACAACATATAAAATTAATAATTTAGGTATAAGCGGAAGTTCATCTATATATCAATTTGCAATACTCAAGGAATACTTAGAAAATAATTCAAAAATAATTTTAATTTTTATAGAAAATAATGATTTAGTAGAATTAAAAACTGAAATAAGGCATCCTATACTATACAAATATATTTCTTTAGATGATTTTTCACAAAATCTTAAAGAAAAACAAAAACAAATAAACCTAATGCTAAAAGAATTTCATGAAAAAAAATTAAATGAGTCCATTAATTTTGAATACAGTTTTAAAACCAAAGTTAAAAGATATATAATCTCAAATGAACTCTTATACTCTCTAACTTTACCTGTTTTAAGACATTTAATTAAAGATATTAAAAACTATAGTAGAAAAGATGCAATAAAAAATATTAATACTACCAAAACAAATCTTGAAACTTTTGAAACTGCAGTAATGAAAATAAATAACCTAGTAAAAGAAAGAAATGGAAAGTTAACGGTCGTTTATTTACCTGCAATTCAGAGACTTTTAGGTTTAACAAATCAATTTGATAATATTTTTGAAAATGTTGAAAAAATTCTTATAAAAAATAATATAAATTATTTTGATTTAACAAAAACCATTATAAGTCACCCCGACCCTAAAAGCTTATATTCTATACATTATAATAAATATAAATTTAACAAAAACATAACTCTTGGTCATTTTAATGAAGATGGATATGGCTTTATATCGGAAGCAATTATTAAATTACTAGATTAAATATTTTAGTAATTTTACAACTTTTAAATTTACTCTAAAACTGTTACCAATTTTTGAATTTTTTATATTTTGATTTGTAAAAATTTGATAATTTTCAACTTTTAATTTTTTTTTAATAAAATAGTAGACAATATCAACTAGAAAATTTTTATTATTAATTTTATTTATAATACTATTTAAAGATTTTACTTTATAAAACTTCATTCCTGTAAGTGGATCTTTAATTCTAAATCTTAAATTAAAAAAAAAGGAAAAAAAATTTTCAATTATTCTATTTTTTTTTTTTCTATTACATACTAGTAAATCTAAATTATTTTTGAGAAAATAATTATAGATTGTTTTAATTTCTTTTTTAGGATGTTCATTATCACCATCAATAGTACAAATTACTTCACAATTTTTATAATTTTTAATTATGTGCCTGAAACCCTTTAAAATACTCGCCTCATATCCTATATTTTTTGAATTTTTCAAATAATTAATTTTTTTTTTTTTTAAATATGTTTCAGTTCCATCTATTGATTGATCATCAATTACTAAGAAATTATTTTCTAAATTTAGAATTTTTTTTAAATTTGATAATTCGTTAAAAGCAGGAATTAAAATAATTAACTTATCCACTTTTGATTTAAAATTGAATTTTTACTTAAATTTTTTTTAATTTTTTTTCCTAAAAATTTGTTAATTTCAAAAGGTGATATAGAATTTTTTACAAAAGGTCTTAAACAAACCATATCTTCTTTCTTTAAAATATGACCTTTTTTTAATTTTTTAGTTAAATAAACACCTCGTCTTTGAACATAAAAAGACTTGTTTTCATTATTTTCCACAGTTTTCAAACCATTACCTAAAGATTTTTCTAATCTCCTTGTTTCAACAACCATATTTTTCCAATCCTCTGGATTTAGAGCAAATTTATGATCTGGTCCATTTCTGTCGTTACTATCCGTAAAGTGTTTTTCAATTGCTCTTGCTCCTAAAGTAACTGCTCCTAAAACAGTCGCATGTCCTGGAGTATGATCACTTAAACCTAAAACTATTTTATCTTTAAATTTTTTTTTATACAAATTAAGAACTCTCAAATTGATATAATTAAAATTTTTCTCTTCACCTGTATAATTAGTATTACATTGCATTAATATTATTTTTTTATTATATCGTCTTAATAGTTGAACAGCTTTATCTACATCTGTATAGTTTGATGCGCCTGTTGCAAGTATTAATGGTTTATTTTTTTTTGCAATTTTAATAAGTATTTCTCTCCAGGTAATATCTCCAGAACCAATTTTAAAAGCAGGTATGTATTTATTTACCAAATCAACATATGATAGATCATATGGCGAAGTTAAAAAATCTATCTTGTACTTTTTACATTCCTTTTCTAGAATTGAGTTCCATTTATTGTTAATACTTGCCTTTTTGTAAACCTGAAAAACACTCGATTTCCATTTTGCTTGATGTGCTGTTTTTTTTTGCTTATCAAAACGATCCTTGTTAACTATTGTCTCGGCTTTAAAATGTTGAAATTTAGCTGCATTAGCACCTGATAAAGCCGCTAATTTTATAAGTTTTTTTGCTCTCAACAAGCTTCCATCGTGATTAGCGCCAATATCAGCAATAAAATAGGTCTTATTATTATTGCTAATTATAGATTTATTAATTTTAATTTTCATATTCCTTAACAGATAATTTTAATTCCGCCAATAAAGTTGGAAGTTTAAATTTAAAATCTTTTAAAAATTTTTTTGAACTCATCATCATATTTAATGGTCTTTTTGTTTTAGTTAGTTTATTAATAGATTTTATATCATAATTTAAATAATTTATATTTATTTTCTTAATAAAGTACATTCCAATTTCAGATTTTGACATACCTTTATTACTTCCTAAATTGTAAATTCCATGCTTAAAAAAGTTACCAGTAATAATCTTACCTAAAATTTTTGCAATTGTATTTACTCTGAGCGGTGTAATAAAACTGTCCTCAGCTAAACTAATTTTATTGTTATTAACAATATTTGTATACAGCCAATCAGTAAAACTTTTTTTTTTTGAATAAGATTTCCCAATGAAATTAGTTCTAAATATGAGAATTTGATCTTTTCCTTCTTTTAAGCACAATTTTTCTGAAATTCTTTTTGTTTTGGAGTAGTAATTTACAAATGTTTTAGAACAATCATTTTCATTATTGTAATACTTTAAATTTTTTGAATTATAGACTTGATCAGAAGAAAAGTGAATAAACTTAAATTTTAGATTATATTTTTTTTTTAATTCTAAAATATTTTTAATAATTTGAACATTTAAATTAAAAGCTTTAGTTTTTTGCTGTTCACATTTGTCTACGTTGGTAAAAGCTACGCAATTTATTACATAATCAAATTGATTTAGGATCATTAATTTTTTTAAGTTTTTCAATTTATCAAGTAGAAATTTTTTTTTCTTTAAACCTGTGTGTGTGACTTTGCAAAGCTTATTAAGCTCACGAAATATAGCATTTCCTAAAAATCCAGAGCTTCCAAGTATTAATACTCTACTATTTATCACAAAATTAAATTTTTTATTTGAATTTACATACCACAAATATTAACTAATAAACATGTCAAAAATTTTGCAAGATAATTTCTGGAAAAGTAACTTTGGGAATTTGTACACTAAAAGAAATAATAAAAAAATTCTAATTAAATCTTTAAGTATCCATTTTAAAGAAGTCTTATCTAGTATGCTTGGAAATAATATAAAAAATGTTTTTGAGTTTGGGACTAATAGAGGATTGAACTTAGATATAATTAAAAGATTAAATAAAAGTGTTTCTACTAATGGATTAGAAATTAATAAAATGGCATATAAATTAGCCTCAAAAAAACATAATATTTTACATATGTCAGCATTGGATTACAAACCAGAGAAAAAATATGATTTGGTAATTACTAGAGTTTTTTTAATACATATTCATCCAAAGAACTTAGATAAAATTTATCAAAAAATATTTAAAACATCAAAAAAATATATTTATATTGAAGAATATTTTAATCCTACACCTGTGGGAGTAAAATATAGAAATAATTCAAATGTGCTTTTCAAAAGAGATTTTGCAAAAGAGTTGAGTAAAAAGTATAAGTTAAAACTAATAAAATATGGATTTAATTGGAGTGAAGATGTAAAAAAACCTACTCTAGACAATACTAATTGGTTTTTGTTTAAAAAATGAAAAAAATCAACATATTTAATTTATTTTTAATGAATATAATAATTTTTGTAGGAATTTATTTTTTACATTCAAAATCAGTTGAGAAATTTAAAATCTTATCAAAAAAATGTAATTATTTTGTTCAAATAAGTGTTACAGATATCGGCCCTGATTTATTTACAAACATAAAATTCTCATATTACCTGAAAAAAACAAAAGACGTTTTTATTCATAGTACAAAGGAAAAATATAATATTCAAAATTCGGACACAGGTTTTATAATCATTAAACAAGATGATTTTGAATGTCAGAATATAATAAAAAATATTAAAGTAGATATTAAAAATGAAAACCTTTCTAAAATTATTGAAAGAAAATTAGAAGAAAATATTAATTTATTTTACGCTGTTGAATTTGAACCTTTTAAAAAATCATTTGAATTAAAAACTGAGGATTGGGAACTAATAATTGCTTTCTTAAAAAAATTTAAAAATAGACCTGCGCTTAAAATTGAAAAAATAAAAAAATTAGAAGTTTTTTCTAGTATAGATTTTAAAGTTATTCCAACAATACTAATATTTTTCTTTGGTAATTTTATTTTTATAATATTTTTTTTCTTTAGAGATAAAATTAAAAAAATTATTTAAAGAATTTTAATTTGCCATTTTTTAAGTTTTATATTTTTTATTTTTTTAAAATTGTCTTTTAAAAAACAAAATATTAATTGAGATTTTCTATCCCCAAAATCTGTTAAATTCGTATGTCTTCTAAAAATTGGTGTAAAAATAGAAAATGCGGAAGTAAATTGAAGGGCTAATAGTTTACGGGGTTTTTTAGATTTTCTACTTCCATAATGATAACAATTACAAGTATCTACAAAAGCTATTTCATTTTCTTTAATTATAATTTTATTTTGATTTGCGTTAAATTGATCTATAATTTCATCTGGAATTTTTTGATTTCTTACTTTTACTATATTTTTTTTGTTCAAATTTTTAAAAATTTCACTAGTATCTTGCGCGTTAATGACTGTTAAGGGACCTGAATTTTCATCAACTTCCTCTATAGGAATTAAAACTCTTACCTGCTTCAAGTCTTCAGCATCCATATGCCAATTCTGACTTCTTCCTTCAACACGATCTGTATTTGGTGAATACCAAAATGATGCATCCTGAAGTATCGCTAAAGACCCTAAATAATTTGTAATAATAGGAATAAGTTTTAATGTTAGTATTTTTAATTCTATTGAAAAATCTATTTCTTTAATTTTTAAAAAATTTTTTTTGAAATTTAATTCATTTTGCCAATCAACTTTGTAATAATTTTTTTTTAAAGTTTTTAATGCATCTTGAGACAAATTATCATCAAAAATTGAGGATTGATTAAATATTTCAAAACCTTTTTTATCCTCAATTTTATTTTTTATTTCTTTGCAATATTTTTGACGTTCCAAAAACTCTTTGCGATGCAAAAAAGTCATAAAATTATAAAAATAAAGAGCAAACTTAGGTGTATCTGGTCTCAAATTTCTTCCAAATCTAGAGTATACAATAATTTCTTTAATTTTTGTCAGTAAATTCATAAAAAGCTAAGTTTTAAAATTATAATATATTATTACTTTTATTATGGTCAAAACAAATAAATTTAAAAAGTATTATAAAAAATAATTAAGTATAATTTGTTAATAATTACCAAATTAAATTGATTTATTTAAGTAATAAAATTATTCAGAATTGTATATAAAAATCTTTAATTAGATTTACATCTGATTATTTATTTTATCAAAATTTGTTAGTGAATAAAATAATAAAGCAAAATAGCTTGGAATTTGATCATTAAAAACTTGAACTCCAAAAAAAATTGGGAAAAAGATTAGAGTATAAATAATTTTATCCTCACTAAACTTTTTAAACTTAAGTAGCGAAAATAACATTATCAAAAAAGATGCAAAGCCAAATAATCCATATGCACTTATTGGATATAATATAGTTTGATGACTACTTGATCCCATATATTGGTTTAGAGAATTAAAAATTATCCCATTTCCAAAAATTATATTATTTGGAATGAGATTTAAACTGTTAACTAATGTTAAGTATCTAACAAGAATACTATGCTCTTTGCCACCTAAATGATCAGGATAAAATATATAATTCATGAAATTCAAATTTTTTGCAACTAGAAAATAGTTATAAATATTTTCTTTAATTGAAAATTGATTTGTAAAAAATAAAATAAAGAAAAATATAAATATTGAACCAAAAATAAAAAATAAATATTTCTTAAATTTATAATTTTTTATTTTAAAGTAAATTTTTATAAATACGAATAGAAAAATTGATATTAATGTTAAACTTGCACCTAACGATCCATAAAATAAAACAATAAAAGAAAATAATAAAATTAAAATAATTTTAAAATATAAATTTTTTATTAGCTCTGTGTTTATAAAGCAAAGTATGCAAATTGAAAAATTAAAGTAATAACTATATGTTTGGCTTAGTGGAAATCTCCTATTAAAAAAATTTTCTGAAAATATTTGAAAATAATTATTTATATTAACTGTATTATTTATATAGTTTCCGATTAAAACATAAAAAGCAAATATTAAAGTACCAAATATATAAAGATCAAATAATAATTTTTTTTCTCTATTAAATAAAAAAATATCAATTGTTATATAAATTACAAAAATATAAATCCAACTTAAAGAATAATTAAAAGTTGAAAATTGATCTAAGTAATCAGATTTTAAAGGTACATTATTACTAAACAAAAAAAAGGTATTAACTAATTCTATTATAAATATTATAAAACAAAAAAAAAATAAATTTTTTGAAAAAAAATTTAATTTTTCAAATTTTTCATTCTTTAATAAATAAAAAAAAATTAATAAACAGCATAAAATTACAGTTAACCTTATAAAGTTAAGCGTAGAAGATAATGGGTGATTAAGTGAAGTAATAAAATTATCAAAAAAACCTGTTAAACTTATCGCAAATAAAAAAAAAAATAAAAATCTTATTTCTCTAAAATAATTTATTTTCAAACTAAACTTTAATGATTTCATCTTACTACTTTTTGAAAATAATCATTATTATTTTTCTTTTTAATAGCACCCTCTAGCATTTTTTGAAAACGTTTAAAATCTAATAGCGGCAAACATGATTTATTATTTTTATTAAATGATACTTTTTCTATATGACACCTTTTATATAAATATTTCAAATCATTTTTATTCCAAGCAGCAAGGTCCGTATTAAATATAATGCAAGGTAAATTTGATTTTAAAAAATAATTGAAAGTTGATGTATGTGAATAACTAAATAAAACTAAATCATAATCTAAATATATTTTTTCAAATTTATCATTAACAATTTTATCTGCATATTTTTTAATTGAATATTGCCATCCTAATCTATCAGGATGAATTTTATAATCTATGGAGTAGTTATAGTTTTTAAATAATTTCAAAATATTTATCTCAAGGTAATATTTAAAATAAAAAAACGAGTTTGGAGCTATGGGAGATCTAATTGGACTCATTGGATAACCCACAAGTAATATTTTTAAATTATTTTTATTAATTTTTTTTTCTATTAAATTTTGTTTTATTGTTTTTATATTCATGTTAATTGATTTTGGTAGATTAGATTTTAAATGTTTGTTTAAATTAACTAATTTTTCAAAATTTTTTTTACTCTTTTGATTTGAACAAAGAAACATATCAAAACCAGAGTATAAAATGGGCAAAAAATTATTTAGTATTGAATAACGATTATTCCCATGTTCTTGAGCACACAATTTATTATTTTTATTTTTGTGTTTGAGGGAAAAAATTTTATAAATTGGCTTTGAAGAATTAGTAAAAATATAGTTAAAATTAAATAAAGTATTTTTATATATATTTTGTTGAATTATATTCAATCTTTTCAAGTAATTTTGCTTAATTTTTTTTGACGATATATCTATATTAAAATAATTTTTTATCTCTTTATCAACATCATCAAAAAAATTATTTATGTTTTGAATTAATGAATTATCTAAGCTATCACTGATATTTGTATCAATTTGAAAAGTATCAACCACAAATAAAAAAGTTTTTTTTCTCTTCGAATATTCCAAAACAGATTTGGTTGGTTTACCAATACATAAAGATTTATGGTTTTTTAGAAGAAATAGATAATTTTTAATATTATTGCTTTTAACTGTAAATAAAAATGATTTAATAATTAGTTTTAATAATTGAGGAATACTTAATTTCTTAAATTCAAATAACTTATTTTCAATATAATAAAATGGTTTTGAATATTTTCCATTTATAATTTTAAATTTATTTTCAATTGAAAGTTTTTTTATAATTTGGATATGATATATCTGAATTAAAGTATTAATAAATGCTGTTTCAGATTGAAACAACTTGATAAATTTTTTGTTTTTTTCAATTAATAACAAATAATTTTCTAGTAATATTTGAGATAATTTTTTAAATGACTCTTCTCCAATTGGCCAAGTCAAGTTTTGGTTTTTATTTATATTAAATATATCTAACGAAAGAATTTTTTTCATAACGTTAATATTTTTTCAATCTTTTTTAAATGCATTCTGAGAACATTTTTTTTTATTTGTGATATATACTTTTCAAATTCTTCAATCATTAATGATTTATTGTTTCGATTAACATTTAATCCTTTAACAATTTTTTTTTTTAAATCTTTACTAGATTTAGCAAGAATAACTTTTTTTTTAAAAAGGTTGTGCATAACAAATTCTTTATATTTTTCTACCTCATTAAAATCTGGGCATATCACTTTGTGACCAAATATTGCGGACTCCAAAATAACTGTTGAATTAAAAGCAACTATTGCGCTTGATGATCTTATTAACTTTAATACATCTAAATTACTACTAATAATTAAATTATCAGGTAGTTTTTTTGGATAACCAATATCTTTCAAAATTTGTTCATGCCACTCGAAATCCCATTTGGTTTTAATAACAAATTCTATATCAGGATTTTGAATTGAAAGATCGTAAATTGATCTGTGAACATTTTTAAATAATTTAACCCAACCTTTATTTACAAAAAAAAAGTTATAGTCTAATGCTTTTCCATAAATTCCAGATCTATGTGTAAAACTAAAAAATGTGACTCTTTTTTTTGTATTTTGTCTAAATTTTTTTTGAGTTTTTTTAAAATAATCATGAAATCTTAATGCACCAATAGCAAAAGTTTTATTATTTGGAATTAAATTTTTACTTAAAATTTTTTTAGTAATCAAGTTATGAGTAATCACTAAATCAGCTTTTGATTTAAAAAAATTTGAATAAAATTTAATTTTATTTTGCTGTTGGAACTCTAATGGAGAAAAATTTTCTTTATGAAATATAATATATTTTAAGTTACATTGTTTTGCTATTTCTCCGATTAAAAAATCATACTTATAGTGAACTGCTGCACTAACAACTGATTTAGCTCTAATTAATTTAAAAAAAATATAAAAATATTTTTTATATTTTAATATTATCTCATCCTTTATTTGCGAATTTTTCTTATTATCTATTAGTTGAAATTCTTTATATTCATCTTTTAATTTTCTTTTTATTATAATTGGATTAAATAACCTTCTTTGTAGAACATATGGAAATCTAAAAAAAATATAATTACTATTTTTCTCTAAAATCTCTAAATCAAATTTAAAACGGACTTCATTTAAAGCTATAAGAACTTTTTTTTAGTGAATAAAATTTTATAATTTTTTTTATGTAAGAAACTTATTAAAACTAAAAAAGTAAAATAGGCTAACCTAATAAAATTTAATTTAGATATAGCTTTATAAAGAAAAATTTTCACAAATTTATTATTTTATCAAATTTAGATAACAAATTTTTTTTATGAGTTACAAACACAACTGTTAAATCTTTATCCTTTATTAAATTTTCAATAATTATCTTCTCATCTTCATTGTCAATTGAAGATGTGGATTCATCCATTATTAATATTTTTGGTTTAGCCAATAATGCTCTTGCAATTGCAATCTTTTGAGCTTGACCACCTGAAATATTTTTTCCTAATTCTAAAATTTCTGTATCCATTCCATTCTCTAAACTGTCTATAAAATTTCTCAAACAACTATTATTAATAACACTTTCATCAATTTGAATACTTTGATCTCTTCCAAATAAAATATTTTCTTTTATAGTCATATTCATCAGATTAATATTTTGAGGAACGTAGGAAACAATACTTCTCCAACTTTCTATATTTTTAAATACATCTTTATCGTCAATTGTAAATTTTCCAGATGATGGAAGTAAAAAACCTAAAAATATATTTAATAATGTGCTTTTACCAGTTCCATTTTGTCCAACAATTCCAACTTTTTCACCTTTATTAATTTTTAAATTAAGATTATCAAAAATTTTTTTTTTTTCGTATGAGAATGAAATATTTTGCAAATTTACAGAATTCTCAAAATTTAAATTCTTATGGGGAATATTTAAATTTTTTGATTTCAAGATTTTTTTTAAATATTGAATATCTTCAAATATTATTTGGAAAGATTTTTTTTGATACCTAATACCTTGTAAAGAAGATAAGATTCTTGAAGATGAGGGCAAAATTCTTATTGCTGCTGCACCAAACATGCCAATAACAGTAATCAAATCTGATCCAGTTTGACCTACAAAAGCACTTCCTAACAAAAAATACATTATAAAAATTGAAAATATGAATATAAATATTGCTTCAAAATAAAGCTTCGGTAAAACACCAAGTAGCTGCTGTTTAATAGTATAATCAGCAAGTGTTTTTTCTTCTGAAATATATTTATTAATAAAAAAATTTTTTACTTTATATATTTGTATTTCTTTATAAGAATTAAAACCTTCAATTAATATTTTGGGAACTTTTGCAGACCGTTCTGTTCTTAATATACCAAGTTTATATATATAATTTTTGGAAAAAAAATTAAAAATAAAGAAGAAAAATATTAAACTTGATGAAACAATTAAGAAACTTTTCCAATCAAAAATAATTAAAAAAATAGAAATTGATAAAATAATTATTGTCTCATTTATTAGAGTTATTAATTGATAAATAGTTTTAGATACTAGACCAGCCTCTGTCTGCAAATTTCTCATTAAAATACCAATATTTTTTTTAATGAAAAAAATTGGATCCATATTTAAATACCCAGAATATAAATCTTCACATAATCTTACCTTTAAATTATTTGTTACTCTAAAAGTCCACCAGTTGAAAAAATATATAAATAAATTCTTAAATAAAAATATTAAAAAAAAACATATAATAATTAATATTCTCAAATTATCTTCGTTAATATAAATATTGATTTTATCCTCTAAAAAATTGCTGATTAAATCAGGATTTAAAAGAGACTGTATTAATGGAAATATCATACCTAAACTGAATATTTCTAAAATAGATGAGATTAAAAAAAGAAAAAATAGAACTATAAGTTTTTTTTTTTCTCTTGAATTTAAAATTTTATTTATACTTAATAAATAATTCATTTAGTTTTTATAATAATTTTTATACCAATTTATAAAATTACCTATCCCTAAATCCAGTGATGTAATTTTTTTTGGCAAAAATTTTTTTATTTTTTTTACATCACATGTCGTAGCTTTAACATCTCCCTGTTGTAATTTTAGAAATTTTTTCTTTGAAGTTAATTGAAGTTTTTTTTCAATTATTTTTATAAAATTTGTTAGTTTAATTGGTTTATTGGTTCCAACATTATATACTTCGTAAATACCATTATTTTTTTTTGAATTTAAATATTTAAAAATATTAATAACAATATCCACTGCATCAGCAATATATGTAAAATCTCTCATATGGTTTCCATAATTAAAAATTTCTATTTTTTTATTTTCTAAAATTGACTTAGTGAATTTAAATAAAGCCATATCTGGCCTGCCCCACGGACCATAAACTGTAAAAAATCTTAAACCAATCGTATTTAATCTATAAATTTTTGAATATGCATGGGCCATTAACTCATTAGATTTTTTTGTAGCAGCATAAAACTGAATTGGTTTTTCGACCGAATGCTTTTCACTTAATTTTTTAAATTGACTGTTTCCATAAACACTACTTGTACTTGCGTAAAAAAAATATTTTATTTTATTTTGTCTGGATAAATCTAATATGTTAAAAAAACCTAACAAGTTACTTTCAAAATAATTTCTAGGATACTTTATCGAATATCTGACTCCTGCTTGTGCAGCAAGATTAAAAACAATATCAAATTTTTTTTTAAATATTTTTTTTTAAAGAGTTTTTATTTGTTAAATCTATTTTTTTAAATTGAAAATTTTTGTAATTTTTAAGAAATTTAATTCTATTTTTTTTTATATTTACATCATAATAATTATTTAAATTATCTATACCAATAACAGTGAAGTTTAAATCACATAGCTTTTTTGCTAAATGGAATCCAATAAATCCTGCACAGCCGCTAATTAAAATGTTCATGATTTTAAAGTTTATATTTTACTATCACAAAGCAATACTTAAAACAATTATATCTGTTTTTAAAATTATCTTTTGAATATATTTATAAAACCGTATAGATAATCAGTATCATATGAATTTTAATTTTTTAAAAAATAAAAATATCTTTATCAGCGGTGCTACTGGATCTTTTGGGCAAAGCATGATTTCTAGATTAATTAAATTAGATAATGTTAGAAGAATAGTAATCTTTTCTAGAGATGAATTAAAACAATTTGAATTACAAAAGAAATTTAAATCTAATAAATTAAGATATTTTTTAGGTGATGTTAGAGATTTGGAAAGATTGAAAGTTGCAACAAATGGAGTAGACTTTGTCATACATGCGGCTGCTTTAAAGCAAGTACCTGCTGCAGAATACAACCCTGAAGAATTTATAAAAACAAACATTACTGGAGCAGAAAATATTATTAAAGCTTCAATTTTTAACAACGTAAAAAAAGTAATTGCTTTATCAACAGACAAAGCTACTGAGCCTGTAAATCTTTATGGTGCTACAAAACTTGTTTCAGATAAACTATTCGTAGCAGCAAATAATATTATAGGTGATCAAAAAATATCTTTTTCTGTTGTAAGATATGGCAATGTTTTGAATTCAAGAGGATCTGTTTTACCTATTTTTTTAAAACTAAATAAAGAAGGAAAAAATATTATTCCAATTACGCATAAGGATATGACTAGATTTTTTATTACATTGGAGCAAGGTGTTGATTATGTGCTTCAATTTCTAAATATTATGAAGGGAGGAGAGGTATTTATTCCAAAAATTAAGTCTACTAAAATAATTACACTTGCCAAAACAATAAATAAAAATTTTAAATTTAAATTAATCGGAATAAGACCTGGTGAAAAAATACACGAATTCTTATGCTCAAAAGCAGACAGTAACAATATTATTGAATTTGGTAAATTCTATATAATAACACCACAAATTGTTTTTAATAAAAATAAAAATTATTTAACTTATCCCTCTGAAAGAAAAAAAGGTAAAAAGATGGAATATGGATTTGAGTATTCTTCAAATAATAGTGAAATATTAACACCTAGTGAACTAAAAAAAATAATAATAAAATTAAATGAAATTTAAATAAAAGATTAAAACGAAATTGCTGTAAATTATTTACGAATATTTTAAACTAAAAATTGAAAGTGAACCAACAAAAAAATGAATTTCCAAGATATTTCTTAGAAAAATGAGTTCAATTTTTTGTATAATACCGGCTAGAAAAAATTCTAAATCAATAAAACTCAAAAATTTTGTAAAAGTTAAAAATAAAAAGTTAATAGAATATTCAATTGAATTTGCAAAAAAACTTCAAAAACAATATGATTTGGACATCTGTGTTAGTAGTGATTATAATAAGATAACTCCTATACTTAAAAAACATAAATTGCATTTCTTAGGTCTTAGACCTAACAAGCTTAGTAAAGATAATTCTTTAACTAAAGATGTTGTCTTATATGAGCTAAATAAATTTCAAAAAAAATTTAAAAAAAAATATTCATATATTCTTTTATTACAGCCAACAACTCCTATTAGATCTCTTGATGATATCAAAAATGCAATAAAATTAATCAATAATAAGAAAAAAAAATATGACTCTGTTGTTTCTATAAAAAATGTTGATGGTAATCATCCACTTAGGATGAAAAAAATTAAAAACGGATATCTAAAAAACTATATTGATCAAAAAAAAGAAAATATGATACCGAGACAAAAGTTACCTAAAGTTTATATAAGATCAGGATCATTTTATTTGATAAAAAAAAATCAATTTTTAAAATACAATAGCTTAGTTGGAAATAAATCAGGATATATTGTATTAAAGAATATTTATAGTTTAAATATAGATACTATAGAAGATTTAATTATATTTAAAAATTATTTTAAATGAAAAAACTTACACTATTTTGTGGCTCTACTAATTTATTTAGTTTTGAGATTCTAAACCAATATAAAAAAAAATACAATTGCATATTATATAAAAATCTGAGTCAAACATCTTTTGAAAAAAAGTTTTATAAATATGATATTTTATTGTGTAGATTTAAACATAAAATTCCATTTAAAAAAAAATCTAAATTAAAATATATTCTTTCTCCAACGACTGGTATAGATCATATTAATCAAAAATATTTTAAAAGTAAGAACATAAAAATATTTAATCTTTTTAATAAAAAAAAATTTCTTAAAAATATTCATTCATCTTCTGAATTTACGATCTATATGATACTTAAGTTAATTAAAATAAATTTATTAAAGTTTAATGGTTTTAGTAAAGAAATTAATTCAAAAAAAATTTGTATAATTGGTTATGGAAGAAATGGAAAAAAAATTGCTAAAATTTTAAAGTCATTTGGAGCTAAAATTAGTTTTTTTGATAAATACCTTAAAAATAAAGATAAATTGAATAATCTTATCAAAAACTCTGACATAATATCAATAAATATCCCTTTAAATAAGAAAACAGAAAAATTTTTTGATCATAAAAAAATAAAAATGATGAAGAAAAATGCTTTATTGATAAATTCTTCTCGTGGCGAAATAGTTGATGAAAAATATATTATTAAAAATTTATCATCAATTAAAATTTTTTATGCCTCTGACGTGCCAAGTAGCAATCTTATTTTAAAACATAAGTTATCTACAAAAAATAAAAAAAGAATTTTCTTTTCTAACCATATTGCTGGGCTCTCAGAGGAGTCTGTGAAAAAAACAGATTTTGAAATTTATAATGATTTCAATAAATTTTTGAAAAATAATAGCAACTAATTCCAAATTTTTTAGGTTATTGATAAGAATATTTCAAAAACTAATTATTAGGAAATCAATTTATTTCTTTTTTTCTAAAATATCTAAATGTTAATTCTGCTCTTTTCCAATCATTCAAATTATCTATATCAATTGATCGCCAAATTGGAGTTTTTATTCCAATTGCATTAGTATGAATTCTTTTCTTTGATAACCATAATTTTTTTTTTCCCCAATAAAATTGACCAACATCGTGAAATGACTCTGATAAATTTTGTGTCTTTATGAGCTCAAATTTTTTTTTAATCATTTTTAATTTTTGATTTTTTTCAATAACGAAGGCCCTTTGTATAGGGTGTGAATATTGTGTTACTGGAAATGAAAATAAATTTTTTTTATTTTCTATATTTTTTAAACCTTGTAATAAATCTTTTTTTGTAAAAAAAGGGTTGCATGGATAAACACAACAAACATTTTCAAAATCAAACTTTTTTTTTTTTAAATATTTAATTGAATGCCTAATAACGTCTTGGGTTATTGCATGATCATTTGACAATTTTTTTGGTCGAATAATAATTTCGTCAAAACCATTTTTTTTTAAAATATTTAAATATTTTTTACTATCTGTGGTTAATATAATTTTATTAAATAATTTAGATTTTTTTAAATGATCAAGTGTCCACAAAATTATTGGTTTTCCATGAAATATTTTAATATTTTTATCTTTTATTCTTTTGCTTCCTGATCTGGCTGGGATTATTGCTATATTAAAATTATTCACAATTTTATAAATTAACTAAATAAAAAGTTTTTTTGAATATTTTTATTTCTCATTTTTTTGAAATTTTTAATACAATCATTTAAAAATAAAATACAATCAAATGGATATTTTCCAATTGCTGTCTCGGCAGCTAAAACTAAACCATTAGCACCACTTTCTAATGTGGTAATTATATCATTACTTTCTGCCCTAGTTGGAGATTTCTTATTAACCATACTTTCAAGCAAGTTGGTAGCAACATAAATTGGTGTTTTATTTTTTTTTCCTGAATTAATTATTTCTTTTTGAGCATAAGGTATTTTTGAAACTGAAATGTATCGAGATAAGTCGCCTCTATCAATTAATGCTGCGTTTGATACTTTAATTATTGTATTTCTATTAATAAATCCTTTTTTTGTTTCTAGTTTTGAAATTATAAATGAATTCTTGCCTGTTAAACTTTTTATATACTCTACATCTTTTGGACTATTTGCAAATGAAAGTGCGAATTTTTTAATTTTATATTTGACACCTATATTTATAGCTTGAATATCTTTTTTTGTTAATGGATTTAATTTTAAATCTTGATCTATGTGAACTCCTTTATTATTTTCAGCTAATCCATCTTCTAAAACTTTACATAAAATTTTTTTATTTGGTAAGTGTTTTAAAACTGCACATTTTAATCCATTAAATCCAATAAAAATTTTAGTATTTTTTTTTAAAATCTCTATTTTAAATTCAGGATATAGAGAAATATAATTTTTAGATATTTTTTTCTCAAATCCTAAAACAATTTTATCATTTTTGAAATAATTTTTTACTTTTACTTTTCCTGATCGTATTTGTGCTCCTTCGGTATCTATACAAATTTCAGAAATTTTATTTCTTTTTAAAAGTTTTATATTCTTTTCTAATTTCGTAAGAGAAAGATGGGACATATTTAGACGATATAGATTAAGATACTTTTTACTTTTTTTTAAAAAATTAGAATTTAAAGTAGAAGGACCAAGGGTGGCTATTATTTGAATTTTATCTCTCATTTTTTTTTAGTAACTTTTTTCTTATTTTTGTAGCTGAAATACTTTCTAAGTGTTTTCCAATATTATATTTGTTGATTTTATACCCAACTTTTCTACCGTAAATAACCTCTGAAACAACAGGTATTTTGATAATTGTATACTTATTTTTATATTTCTCTAATTTTTTATCAATCTTTCTTTTAACTTCTTTAAATTTAAAAGGATTTTTTTTATTAATATTGTAGCTATCCATAACTAAAATAGCAATTTGTCCATTTTTTTTTATTGCTTTTTTTATTATTTGAAAATGTCCATCATGGATTGGTTGAAATCTTCCTATATAAATAGCTGTTTTTTTTTTCCAATTCATCATATTTAACTTTCATAATTAATAAATAGAGTTAAATCTACATTTATATTTTTATGGGAGACGAAATTTTAATTATTTTAGTTTTGCTTTTATCTACAATCCAATCGTTAGTTGGTGTGGGTATTTTGGTTTTAGGAACACCTTTCTTTTTAATATTAGGTTATGATTTAGTCAGTACTATTAGCTTTTTGTTGCCTATATCAATAATTACAAGCTTTTTAAATTTACTAATAATAATTAAACAAAAACAAAAGATTTATAATTCGTTAAATTATTTAAAATCTTTATTTATATATTGCATACCCTCTGTTTTCGTTGGACTTCAAATACTTAAGATGTATGAAAAAGTTTTTAACTTTGATTATTTGGTAAGCTTTATAATAATACTTACTATTGGACTAAGATCGAAGATTAAAAAAATTGTTAATAAAATTTCAAAATTTAAATCAAAGGCAATCTTAACAATAATTGGTATTTCTCATGGATTAACTAATTCTGGAGGTACTTTATTATCAATATTTTTATTATTATCAAATAAGTCTAAATCAGATAGTCGCTCAGAAATCACCTTATTTTATTTTATTCTAGCCTTTACACAACTATTAATCTTTTACTTAATTTTTAAAAATAATGTTGTTACAAGCAATGTTCTTTACAATTTACCCTCAATTTTAGGTGGAGTATTTTTAGGTAACTTTCTTGTAAAAAAAGTAAACTTCAAAATATTTAGTGATATGATATATTTCTTGGCACTATCTTCAGGGGTGTTTCTTATAATTAAGAATATCTATAAAATTTTCTAAAATTTTTTTCAGTGCATAAATCAAGCCAATTGAGCTATTAGTACTGGTCAGCTGCACGCATTACTGCGCTTCCACATCCAGCCTATCAA
>MDTA01079133.1_pt1 | contig 36555 bp, 26 predicted proteins | sample 811151 | NCBI WGS metagenome assembly MDTA01 (sample SAMN05326648, study PRJNA326480) | marine metagenome | isolation source: seawater | place: Indian Ocean: South | collected 2010
TAACCTTTTTTCATAATATTAATTTTATGATGAATATTAAGTGTAATAAAATTATCGCTTCCATTCTTTTGATCTGCATCCTTGTAAATTGTAACTCAAATAGACTTGAATCTAAAAAAAAACCGAATATTATAATTATTTATACAGATGATTTAGGATATGGAGATGTTAGTGCATATAAAAAAGGAACCCTAAAAACACCAAACATTGATAAATTAGCTAATGAAGGAATACGATTTACTAATGGTTACTCTTCGTCTGCAACATGTAGCCCTAGCAGATATGCACTATTAACTGGAATTTATCCATGGAGAAACGTAGAGGCTAAAATAATTACAGGAGGATCATTAATAATTGATACTAACGAAGTGACAATTCCAAAGCTATTAAAACAAAACGGTTACCAAACAGCAATAGTAGGTAAATGGCATTTAGGGCTTGGATTAAATAAAATAGATTACAACTCTGAAATATCGCCCGGACCAAATCAATTAGGTTTTGATTACTCCTATATTATGCCTGATACTCAAGACAGGGTTCCGACAGTGTATATTGAAAATGGAAAAGTTGTAAATCTAGACCCTGATGATCCAATTAAAGTAGATTTTAAAACTAATTTTAATGACCAACCAACAGGTAAAGACAACCCAGAACTTTTAAAAATGAAATGGCATCATGGACACAATGGTTCGATAATAAATGGTATATCCAGAATAGGTTTTATGAAAGGTGGAGAAAAAGCTAAATGGAGTGATATTGATATGGCTGATCATTTTTTAGATATGGCCAAAAATTATATAAAAAATAATAAGGATAACTCCTTTTTTCTTTTCTATTCACTTCAACAACCACATGTACCAAGAACACCTCATCCAAGATTTGAAGGCAAATCAGGTATGGGCCCGAGAGGGGATGCAATAATCGAAGCTGATTGGTGTGTTGGAGAATTATATGAAACACTCGAATCAATAGGAATTATTGACAACACTTTGATACTTTTTTCCAGTGATAATGGACCTGTTTTAAATGATGGTTATTATGATGATGCTGAAGAGAAAATTGGAGATCACAAACCATCTGGAGGATTAAGAGGTGGAAAATATAGTTTATTTGAAGCTGGAACAAGAGTTCCTTTTATTTCCTATTGGAAAAATAGAATTAAACCAGCAATCTCAGATAAAATAATATCACAAGTAGATATATTAAGTTCTATTGCAAAGATTATTGGATCAGATTATAGATCACAAGACGGAAAAGATCTATCTGAATTAATTTTGGATAATAAAGGTACTGGAAGGAATGAATTAATACTTGAGGCAACCTCCAGGACCGCCTACAGAGATGGAGATTGGGTTATGATTCCGCCATATAATGGGATGGAAGTATCAAAAAATGTAAATATTGAGTTAGGAAATTCTAAAAATTATAAACTTTATAATTTAAAAGATGACAATTCCCAAAAAGCAAATTTATCAAATAAAAATCCTAAAAAATTAAAAGAAATGATCACTAAGTTTGAAAGAATAATAGGTGAGAAAAATACAAATACAAAAGATTTAATTTTAGAATAAATAAATTATTATGAGAACCCTAATATTTAAAAATCTAATTATTTTTTTACTAATTCTATTTTTTAAATCGTGCAGTGATAATTTGACAGCGGTAAAATCTAATAAAAAAATAAATTTTATAGTTGTTTTTGTTGATGATATGGGATATGGTGATTTGGGATCTTTTGGACACCCAACAATTAATACACCAAATTTAGATAAAATGGCTTATGAGGGTCAAAAATGGACACAGTTTTATTCTGCCTCTAGTGTATGTACTCCTAGTAGAGCTGGGTTACTCACCGGAAGACTTCCCATAAGAAATGGAATGATTGGAGCTAAAGACTGTTGTAGGGTTTTATTTCCTAATTCTAAATATGGACTACCCGATTCTGAAATTACAATTGCAGAAAAATTAAAAGAAAATGGTTATAAAACTGCTGCAATTGGTAAATGGCATTTAGGGCATAAAAAAGAATATCTTCCTCTTCAACATGGGTTTGATTATTATTTTGGTATTCCTTACTCTAATGATATGGATAAAATAAATGGTGAAACATGTTGCCCAGGGTCACAATATTGGCAAAAATATGAAGCTAAAAGACCAGAATCAACAAATTACAATGTACCACTTATTGAAAATAATGAAATTATAGAAAGACCAGTAGACCAAACAACCATAACAAAACGCTTTTCGAATAAAGCAATAGAGTTTATAAAAAAAAATAAAGAAGATAATTTCTTTATATATTTAGCTCACAATCTTCCTCATACTCCCCTATATGCCTCAGATGAGTTTTTAGGAAAAAGTAAAAGAGGTTTATATGGGGATGTAATAGAAGAAATAGACTATGGAGTTGGATTAATTATTGAAGAATTAAAAAAACACAAATTAGATAAGAATACAATTATTGTATTTACCTCTGATAATGGTCCTTGGCTTCCATTTGAATCTCATTCTGGCTCTGCCGGTCTATTAAGAAATGGAAAAGCTACTTCATGGGAAGGAGGACAAAGGGTGCCTGGTATATTTTGGGGCGGAGATATAAAACCAGGAATAATTAGTGATTTAGGGTCAACAATGGATATATTCCCTACCCTTTTAGAAATGTCAAATACAAGTTTGGTAAGTGATAGAACAATGGATGGAATTAGCTTAAAAAATACTCTATTAGGTAAAGAACCATCAAAAAGAGAGACAGTATTTTATTATCGTCAAAGAGAGATCTACGCGGTTAGAAATTTAGAATATAAAGCTCATTTTATAACACAGGGAGCCTATAATTATCCTAAAGGAAGTGATAAAAAAATAGTTTTGGATAAACCTTTACTTTATAATTTAAATATTGATCCATCTGAAAAATATAATATCGCAGATAAATATCCTGAGATTATAGAAAAGATTAATAAAATAATTGAGGAACATAATAAAAATCTAGATAAACCTAAAGATTTACTTGAGGAAAGAGGATTCTCAAACGAAGATGCTGATGGAGATGGTATTCTAGACAGAACAGATCAATGTCCGGATGTTCCAGGAAGTAAAGACTTTAGTGGTTGTCCTGATACTGATAATGACGGGGTACCAGACTTCAAGGATAAATGCCCTTATACCCCTGGTAATCACCAACTAGAAGGTTGTCCAAATTAATACTTAATTTCCTCTCTTAATTCTTTTTTCATATTCTGGACGTTTTATCAATTCATCCATATATGGGTAATAACGATCATCTTTCATCCAAAAATGTCTTTCTGGTTGAGAAAACAAATACCCCTCTTTATAATCTTTACCTTCGACACTATTATCAACTGAATTGTTCCAATTTAAATAACTAGTTATTAATTCTTGGAATTTATCTCGATTAACAGAGGAAATATCATTAGTTTCTTTTGGATCAGCTTGTAAATCGTATAATTCAAACTTAAGCTCCTCCCTACTGGTTGCGACTAATTTAAAATTATTATCTATAAGTGCACCTTTATCATCGATTCTAAAAGGAATAGGTAAATTCCTTTTGTTAATGTTAGAGTTAAATATTGATAAAAGACTTATTCCATCAATGGGTCCTTGAATATCAGACTCAGTAAGACCAACAATTTCAGCTATAGTAGGAAAAATATCCATTGTTGAAGCAGGAAAACTAGTTATTTTATGTTTTATAATGGATGGCCACTCAATAATTGCAGGCACTCTGATACCACCCTCCCAAAATGAGCCTTTAAAACCTTTTAATCCACCTACAGTCTCTGGTTGAATCTCTTTTAATCCACCATTATCACTGCAAAACCATAAAATAGTATTTTCAGAAATACTCATTTTTTTTAATTCATTCCTAAATACACCTAAATTTTTATCAAATGCAACTAGTTCTCCATAGTGATTTTTACTTTTATTATCAAGATTTTCAAAACCAACTTTATCCTGTTCACCAGCAACCCATGGATCGTGAGGAGATCCATCCCAAATAACGACAAAAAATGGTCTATTTGATGCATTATTAGTTTTAATAAATTTTATTGCTTCATTAAAAATCACTTTCGATGAAGAACCTCTAAAATCAACAAAATTACCTTTATCACTCATTAATGGATTAATATCAAAAAAATTGGTTGTAGAAACCCAATGATCAAAACCAAACTCTCCTGGATTATATTTATCCTGTTTTAAAATAGGTACTCCTGGACCCCTTAATCCATTTAAATGCCATTTACCAAAATGTCCAGTAGAATAACCTATTTTTTTTAATAATTGTGTAATGGTTATTTCTTGAGTCCTAAGAGCAAAACCATGCTGAAAAACTCCTGTTCTATCATTTGATCTCCCCGTTAAAACAGAAGCTCTCGTTGGAGAGCAAACTGGAGCTGATGCATAAAATCGGTCAAAACGGATTCCATTATTTGCCATAGCATCAAGATTAGGAGTTTTTAAAACTGGATGGTTGTAATATCCCGTTTCACCCCAACCTTGGTCATCTGTCATGATTAGAATAATATTTGGTTTTTTTGAGGGAATATCAGCATTACATGAAAAAAAGAAAAAAATTATAAAAAATTTCCACAAATATTCCATTAGATTAAACTATAAATAAATTAAAATTTACTTTTTGGATAAGAGTAAATTGGTTTTGGTTCGCCTGTCTCTTTTGGAATGTACTGTTTAGTTATTCCATCTGGTTTTTTTCTTGCATCAGTAATTCTATTACTTATAACTATTTTCAAAGAATCTCTTATATTCTTATAGTCTTCATTATCTGCAAGATTGTTAAGCTCTTGCTTATCATAATTATGATCATAAAGCTCAAAACCATGGATACCATTTTTACCCCATTGTGTTAATCTGTAACGATCTGTTTTTATGGAATAACCTTCGACTGAAGAACCAGAGTTTCCGATAATAACCTGTGATAATGCACTTTCTCTAACTTTTTTTGAGGAATCATTTAATAATGAAGCAAAACTTCTACCAGATACAAATGATGGTGTTTTTTTACCCGTTAAATCCATTAGTGTAGGATAAATATCAATCATTTCTATGGGAGCATCCATTATTTTTTGATTCTTATTAATTCCAGGACCAGATAAAATCAAAGGAATACGAGTGCCATTATCAAAAAGTGTTTTTTTCATCCAATGACCATGTTCACCAAGATGGTATCCATGATCGGAAGTAAAAACAATTATGGTATTTTTATCTAATCCTGTTTCTTTTAATTTATCAAGTACCCTTCCTACTTGTGCATCAACAAAAGATGTTGTCGCATAATATGCTTTTTTAATTGTTCTTGCTAAATCTTTTTCCAAATCATGTTGCTCAGATTTTGCTGGAGGTCTTACACTTTGAGCAGCAATTTTTGGAATGCTATTTAAATAATCATCTGAAACTTCAGGTATTTCAATGTCTTTTGAATCATATAAATCATAATATCTTTTTGGAGCTACATAGGGAGTGTGTGGTCTAAATAAACCAAATGCTAAAAAAAAGTTTTCTCGACTTTTAGCAAACTTATCCAAAAACTCAATTGTTTCATTAGCTCCAATACCATCAGTTTGTTCTTCATCTGTACCCTCTGCAGCTAGCCAGCTTAGAGTACCACCGTATCGTTTCGGTTTTAAGGTGTTGATTTTATACTCTTCCTGTTTATCTCTCCCATAAGGGTTTACTGTTTGATCCCATGTATAGTTATCATCATTACCTGATGTTCCAATATGTGTAGGATTATGATAATGGAAGATTTTTCCAATTCGAACTGAATGATATCTTTCTTGCCTAAACTTTTGCCCAATTGTTATAACTTCAGGTATAGCTTCCCTTATATTAATTCTTAGTTGTTTAATTTTAGTTTGGTCAGGATATAAACCAGTCATAAATGACGCTCTAGAGGGGCCGCACCAGGGGTACTGCACATGGGCATTTCCAAATAAAACACCATTTTTTGCAAGTTGATCAATATTTGGAGTTTTAATTATTGAATTACCGTATGCTCCAATATCACAATTTAAATCATCCGCAATTATAAAAAGTACATTAAGCTTTGATCTTTGGGAAATTGATTCGGAACTTATTAATAATATGGATAATAATCCTATTAATAAATATTTATATGTTTTTATTTTATTCATATTACTTTCAATTAACATTTAAAAAGGGCCTTTATTGTTATTTTTTGATGCATTTTTTGAAGCTCCCGGAAACTCACCTCTTATTCCATGAAAAGGAGTTTTTAGCGACTCTATGGATTTGTTTAGGTTATTTTTTGCATCAACTGAACCTGGTTTTGTTTGGTACCAATTTTTAGTGATTTCATCAGGTTCTGTGTCACCAGTTTCATCTTTCCATTTATTTAATATTACTCTTAAATTATCTATTTTATTCTTAAATAAATTACTATTAATAAGATTTTTTCTTTGAAATGGATCATTTCCTAAATCATAAAACTCCTCTTTTGGTCTTGGATTAATAAATATTTCCTTTTGAATCTCTGTAGTCTCTCCTAGTTGATTCTTTTCAAGTAGACTCAGATACGAGGAACTATTTATTGCATCTAAAGGGCCCAGTTGAGCGAACTGACTTCTATTGTTTTCTATATACATGTAATCTTTATCTCTTACCATTCTTTGATGTGATTCATAGTCATGCCAATTATGTTCAGCGAAAGCGTAATTTCTAAAAGATTCTTCGGGATTATTCAAAAGGTATTTAAAACTAATTCCTTGAAAACTTTTCTCGATTTTAATATTTGCATAATCAAGAATTGTTGGTGCTATATCTATTGAACTTGCTAAACTATTTGTATTACCAAGAACCTTTCCTTTTCTGTACACAACAATGAATGGAGTCTTAACTCCTTGATCGTTTAATCGTGTTTTACTATGAGGGAAGGGTCTTCCATTATCAGCCATAATTATTATAAATGTATTTTCATAAATATTTTGTTTTTTCAATACATCGACAACCTTTCCAACTGAATAGTCAAACCTTTTAATTTCATCATAATAATTGGCAAAATCTAATCGAGTTGGTTTGTCGTCAATTAAATACTCTGGAGGAGTCAATTTATTGGCTTCATGCGTCCCAGAAAATTCATTTAACCCCCAATCTCTGTGTGCGTCGTGTGAGGCATACCATAAGAAAAAAGGTTTATTCATAGGTCTTTCTTCTAGATTACTAACCCATTTATCTTCTCCACCAAGACCAGTGATTTCTCTATCTTCTTGAATTAAATCAAATCCACGTCTAACATAATCACCTAAATGGAATTTTCCTGAGGACACTGTATAGTATCCGTCTTTATTTAGAACTTCAGCAAGACTTAACATATTTAATGGGGGTTCTGTATGAAGTTCAGGTGCCCCAGTATTATGTGGATATCTTCCTGTCATTATTGAATTCCTACTTGGGCTACAGGAACTTGTTGTTAAATACATATTATTAAAGATCATACCCTCTGAAGCAAGGTTATCAATATTTGGAGTCTGAATAAATTCATTTCCATAGCAACCAAAGTCATCCCAACTTATATCATCTGCAAGAAAAATTATGAAATTAGGTTTCTGTGCAACTTTAGCAAATCTAGAATTACATGAATAGAGAAATAATAATAAAAGAAAAAAATTAAAAATTAAAAAGATATATTTTTTCATAGGCACTTTTATTTAATTTAATTATTTGTCCAAAATTGGGATATTCATTTTATCAATTGCTGCTTTAGTATGGGCTTTTTTCAAAAATATTTCCATTTTTTCAATAATTTCCGGATGATAATAAGAAAGATCATTTAATTCTTTTGGATCAGTATCTAAATTATATAGCTGTAATTTTGAATTCCCTTTTATCAAGTCCTCTTTGATTCCCTTCCAATTACCCACTCTTATGGCTTGTTGACCCTGTTGACCTCCTTTTTTTTCAGGAAATTCCCAATACAAATAATCATGTTTATCCTGTTTTTCTCCAATTAAAGTCGGCAAGTAACTAATTCCATCCATTTTATAAAGTTCTGGTTTACCAATAATATCTACTATAGTTGCAAAAAAATCATAGAAAGTACTAGCGTGGTCTGATTTTGATCCACCTTTAATTTTTTCTGGCCAACTTGCAATGGTTGGGACTCTAATTCCACCCTCTCTTAAACTAGCCTTGACACTACTTGAAGAATTCATAAAAATCCCAGTGCTATTGAAAAAGTCAATGTCAACTTGTTTTTTAAAAGTTGGACCATTGTCACTTGTAAAAATTATTAATGTATTATCATACTTTCCTATACTTTTGAGTTTGTCAATAATCTCACCAACCTGATCATCTAAATATGATATCATGGCTGCATATGTTGCTTTTGGAAACTGATTAGGATAATAACCATCATCACCTATGTACGGTTTTTCGGGTCCTATTTTTTGTCTATAATAATTAACCCATTTTTCTGGAGCCTGAAGTGGAAGATGTGGTAGAGGACTAGCGTAATAAAGAAAAAAACTGTTGTCTTTATTTCTGTCAATAAAAGATAATGCTTCTTTATGCATTAAACTTGGGGCGTAATCATTTTGATTATAATTATAATAACTTTTAGAATCATTTGGATTAGCATCAGAACTTAAAGGTCCTTTGTCAACTATCTTATTATCTAATAAATGTCTCTCCATATTTTTCCATAAGTGACTCGGATAAAGAGTATGAGCTTGTCTTTGGCAGTTGTAGCCATAAAAGAAATCAAAACCTTTTTTATTTGGGATACTACTTGTATTAGGTGCTCCCAATCCCCATTTACCAAACATTCCAGTTTTATATCCACTAGATTGTAAATAATTAGCAACAGTTAACATCGAATCAGGAAGAGGACGTTGTCCCTCTAAACTAGGATCTTTGAACATAGCTTCAAAACTTCCAACGTCTCCCCTTTCTTTCCACTCATCATTCCCCCTAATAGGATTATTACCAGTATGAAGACCATTCATTAAAACAGCACGAGCGGGAGCGCAAACAGGGGCGCCAGAATAATGATTAGTTAGTATCATTCCCTCTTTTGCTAATAGATCAATATTAGGTGTTTCAATGATTTTCTGACCCAAGAACCCCACCTCTCCATATCCTAGATCATCAGCTAGAATTAATATAATATTTGGCTGACCAATTTGTTTTTGAATTTTCGAACATGATATAAAAAGTAATAAGACCGTTGTCAGAAATATTTTTTTTTCATTTAAAAGATTTATTTTTTTATTTTTCATTATTGTTAAGTCTCCCTCGGGCTTTTTTATTATAAATTAGGTTATTTAAACTATCAACATAGGCTTGATCATAATCGGGATTTAATTTCGATGGCACCGGAGCATTGGTTTGTTCTCTCCAATTTAATAAATCATTGTATAGCTCATCCTTTATTTCATGATTTATTTGACTCAAATCATCCAATTCACTGGGATCATTAATTAAATTATATAATTCTACTTTATCATCTTCAAAATAATGATGAAGTTTCCAGTCACCTTTAATTATTACAGATCCGGGTCTTGTTCTAAACAATGGATCTTTCCCTTGATCCTTATACACGTTATAGGGCTGAAGATATATAGGAAAATGAAAAAATAATGATCTATCATCTATCCCTCTATTTTCAAAAATTGGGCTTAAGTCTAGTCCTTCTAGATCAATGTTCTCTTGATAACCAACTATTTTTTTTATAGTTGGAAAAAAATCAATATTAGATACTCTATCAAATGATTCACTATTTGATTTAATATGATTTTTCCACGAAAAAATTAATGGCACCCTAATTCCTCCTTCATAATAAGAACCTTTTCCAGATCTTAATGGAAATTGATTTGAAATGTATCGAACCCCTCCATTATCTGAAGTAAAAATTATTAATGTCTCTTCAAATAAATTAAGCTGACTAATTTTATTTAGAATTTTCCCTACATTTTCATCCACTGATTGAATCATTCCAGCATAATCTGCTCGATTATGTTTTTCATCCCCCTTTATATTTAAGTACTTATTCTCATATTCATTTTTTGACTCAATAGGAGTATGAACTGCATAAAATGGTACATAAGCAAAAAATTTATTATTTTTATTTTTTTCTATAAAATTCACTACCTCGTCCCCAATTCTATCAGTTAAATATTCTCCATCTGGACCATCCTTAATATTGGGGTTCACATACGGAGAGAAATATCCACCAGGTCCACCATGTTCATTTCCTCCAATATTAATATCAAAACCACTCTGTTCAGGATAAAATCCTTTAGGACCTAGATGCCATTTTCCAAAATGACCATTTATATAACCCTTTTTCTTTAACATTTCAGGAATTGTAAAATAATTCAAATCAAGAATTTCATAATTTTTTTCAGGAATTAATTTTCTTGTTTTTCTATTTCCTCTTTCAGAGGTACCAACTGTATAAATTTTATGGTCAGTTGGGTATTTACCAGAGAGCATTGAAGCTCTGCTTGGAGCACAATTTGCCGCAGATGCATATGCATTGTAAAAAATTATTCCACTTTCTGCCAATTTATCAATATAAGGAGTTTGATAATACTTCGAGCCCATAAAAGTCAAATCCTTCCATCCTAAATCATCTACATTGATCAAAATAATATTTGGTTCAGTTTGATTATTTCTATATATTTTGTTGCAGTTAATCAATAAAAGAAATAAAAAAATTAAAAGAGTATTGAATGTTTTAATTTTCATGAGTTATTATTTTTTAACTGAAGGAAGATCAGGGAAATTATTTAATTCAAAAGCTAACTGCTTTTTGATTGATTTTTCTTCATTACTTAACTCATGATCTAGTAAAGGGGAGGTTTCTAAAACATCTTTTTCCATGTTAAAAAAATTTCCATTTTTATATAATTTGTATTTTTTGTTTTGAGAAAAAACATTCCTGTATTTATTTTTTCCCCACTTTGAATCGTAATATATTGTTACTATATCTCTCATTAATTGTTTTTCTCCGCTGAATATATCCATCATACTTTTTCCATCACTATCGTTAGCCACATTTAAAATATCAGTGAATGTAGCGTAAAAGTCATTAAAATTGATTAGACCATCATATGTTTTATTATTTTGAATAATTGACGGCCAATATGCAACCATAGGAACATTTATACCGTGAGTTATTGTATTACCTTTACCCCCTTTGACTGGTCCATAAATAGTTTGGGATATTAGCCTTGAATTTGTACCATTGTCACCAACAAATAAAACTAGTGTACTATCATCAATTCCATGCTTCTTTAATTCATTCATTATTTTACCAATAATTTTATCCATGTATGCAACCATATCAATAAAAAAACGATTATTTTTTTTGGACCTAGTTTCTAATGAATTCCACTCTGGAGAATCAGGTGTAGGAACAAAAGGATCATGAACTAATAACATAGGATAATAAAGGAAAAACTTATTTTCTTTGTTTCTTTTAATGAAATTAACTGCATAATCTGATACAATATCTGGACCATATGCATTTTCATTTCTTGGTATCTCTTTGCCGTTTTCAACAATTAATGGGTTAGCAAATCTCTCACCATGAATTTTTAATTTATCCAATTGCCATAAACTGTATTCATCAAAACCAAATCTATTTGGCGTTGACCTATCTCCAGATGATTCTTTGAGGTCCTCGTAATGAATCCCATTAAGTTGCCATTTACCTACAATGGCAGTTTTATATCCATTTTCCTTGAATAGATTTCCAAAAGTTTTTTGATTTGAGTTTAAGTATGCAAACCTATCATAATTTTTATAATTAAATTTTCCTGTCATTATTTTTACTCTTGAGGGAGTGCACAAAGGTTGGGATAATGCTTTGGTAAAATTGATTCCATTTTTAGCTAAAGAATCTAATACTGGTGTCTTGTAAGATGTGCTTCCATTTATACTCAAACCCTCAAAACCTATATCATCTGCCATTATTAAAATTATATTTGGGAGCTGATTTACTTGAGATTTCAGGGGACTCAGGAAAATATGTGTGAAAAGAAAAAAAAGAAATAAGTTTTTATAATTTTTAAGTTTATATATTTCCATTAGATTACTCATCGATTTAATATTTATTTTAAATTAAATGTTAGTATTAGATTTAAACAAAGAAATCACTTTTATCTATTACGTGTTTTTTTATAAGAACCCTCTAAATTTTATAAGGTAAGTTAAATAAAATGAAGTATTTTTACGAAAACCTAAATCAATGAAAAAATTTAAATTAGAAGAAATTGCTAATTTTATATCAGGCGAAATACACTATAAACAAGATTTAACAATAAATGGATTAAATGATCTTAAGAATGCTGAAAAAGGTCAAATTACATTTATTGGCAATTCTAAATTCAAAAAATATTGGGAGGAATCAAAAGCAAGTGCAGCTATTGTAAATGATTGTATCAAAATAGACACAAGTGATAAACCAATAATTTTTGTTAAAGATGCTGATATTGCTATGGGTAAACTACTTGAAGTTTTTTCACCAAAAAATGTCCCAGTCTTTGATCAAGATATTCATCCTTCAGCTGTAATACATCCCTCTGCGATTTTATCAAAAAATATTAAAATAGGACCGTTTTGTTACATAGGAAAAGATGTTAGTATCGGAGAAGGGAGTATTCTTTACCCTAATGTCAGTATTTTTGATAATAGTCTAATAGGAAATAATTGTGTTTTTTGGTCAGGCACTGTAATTAGGGAAAATTCAATCATTGGCAACTCTTGTATTTTTCATAACAATGTAAGTATTGGTGCCGATGGTTTTGGATACAGACCCTCCCCTGAGGGAAAAGGTCTAGTGAAAATTCATCATATTGGTAATGTAGTTATTGGAAATAATGTAGAAATTGGAGCAAATACGTGTGTTGATAAAGCTACCTTTGATAGCACAGTGATTGGCGATGGGTGTAAAATTGATAATCTAGTTCAAATCGCTCATAATAGTGTAATGGGAAAACATTGCTTAATGGCCGGTAATTCAGGTTTAGCTGGAAGTGTTACTCTGGGTGATGGTGTCATGATAGGTGGAAGTGCCTCAGTAAAAGAACATACAAAAATAGGATCAGGCGCTAGTGTTGGCGCAGGTTCAGGTGTTATATCTGATGTAGCTCAGGGAACTACAGTATTAGGTTATCCGGCAGCTGAGTACAGAGAGATGTTAAAACAGTGGGTTGCAATAAAGAAACTAGTAAAAAATTAATTTATAAACATAATCTTAAGTGGATAGAGAAAAAATTATATCAGAATTCCTTAAAAACTTTAAACCAAAGGAAGAACAAAGTTGGAAAAGCTGTTATTTTTTCGCTTACAATTTAAAAAAAGAACATAATATTGATGTGAAATTAGTTGAAGGAATATCTAGAATAAAAAAAATTGATTATTGGATTGTAAACTTACAAGGTACAGACTTAGATATACATGCAAGAGCTATTGGAGAAAAAGAAGACTTTATTGATAATCCAGAGCTAACATGGACACTGGAGGAGTTTGAAAGAGACAACTTTTAATCAAATGGCTTACGAGAAGGTAAAAGGGTAAGATAAGTAATTAAAATATGGCACAAATATTAGGAGTCAAAAAAAAATATTTTATACTCTTTTTTTACCATATATATACTCTTTTAGACGGTTCTAAATACATAGAATCTCCCACTTTAACATTAAATGCAGAATAAAATTCATCCATATTTTTTAGAGGTTGATTCCCTCTATTGTAACCTGGAGAATGTGGATCAGACTTAATTTGATTTCTTAAAGATTGTTCTCTAATGTTAGATCTCCAAGATCTTGCATAAGCAATAAAAAATCGCTGTTTAGGGGAATAACCATCAATCTTATCAGGTTCACCATATTTATCATGATGTATCTCAAGAGCATCAAAAGCAGCATGAACTCCACCTAAATCACCAATATTTTCTCCTAAAGTAAATTTACCGTTAATAAAAACATCTGGTAAAACTTCAATTGCGCTATATTGTTCAGCGAGCATATCTCATAAACTATTAAATTCCTGAAGATCATTTTCAGACCACCAATTAATTAAATTTCCATTTGCATCAAAGTCAGCACCACTATCATCAAAACCATGAGATATTTCATGACCTATTACTGCACCTATTGCTCCATAATTTACAGCTGCGTCGGCGTTGTAATTAAAAAATGGAGGTTGTAAAATAGCTGCTGGAAATCCGATTTCGTTAAATAGTGGGCTATAATAAGCATTAACTGTTTGGGGAGACATAAACCATTTAGATTTATCCACCGGTTTGTCAAGATCTGATAAATCATCTTGTAGATAAAACTTTCTAATTTTTCTAAATGCATCAAAATACGATTTAGTTGAATTTCCAGAAATATCCAATTTAGAAAAGTCTTCCCATTTATCTGGATAACCAACTTTATACTTTATCTTTTCTAATTTTTCAAAAGCTTTTAATTTTGTTGATTCATCCATCCAATTTAATTTTTCTATTCTCTTCCTATAAGCAATTACTAAATTATCCACCAGTTCTACAATTTGTTTTTTAGCTTTTGGAGGGAATTTTTTTGCTACATATAGTTTACCTAATGGCTCAGGAAGATAAGAATTAACTACTCTCATGGAACTTTGATCAAAAGGCTCTTGCTTTTTTGCACCCCTTAATGTTTTGCTATAAAAATCCCAATTTGCTCGATCCATTTCAGTTGTAAGTATACTTGCTGAGGCATCAATTAAGCACCACAAAACGTAATCTTTCAAGTGATCTACTTGATTGTTTTCAAGTATTTTATCTAAACTTTTAATATAATCTAAATCATCAATAATCAAACTCTTTAAATTATCAATTCCCATATTCTTAAAATATTGAATCCAATTTATATTTTTAGATAGTATTGATAATTGCTTAATAGATCTTGGATTATATATTTTTCTAGGATCTCTACTTTCAACTTTATCCATGGTTTCCTGAGCGATTTGCTTTTCAATTGACACAACATTAATTGATTTAGAAATTGCATCCTGACTTTTAAAACCAGCTAGGGTAAACATACGAGCTATATGTTTTTGGTATTTAGAGATTATTTTTTTAGAATCATCATCATTATTAACATAATAATCCCTTTGAAGACCTAATTGACCCGAGGACAAATAGAGAGAATTCTTATTACTATCTTTTAAATCTGAAAAAACTGAAAAACTTATAAATGGTTTAGATCCAAGTCCCAAATTTAAAAAGTCCTCCATAATCTTTTGAAAGTCATTAATTGATGAAGTTTGATTAATCCTATCAATAAACGGGTTAATAGGATCAACCCCAATTTGATTTCTAGATATGGTATCTTTTATCAAATTAAACAACAAAACAGCTTTTGCTTCATCTGAATCAGCCTTTAAATTCCTATCAGATGCACTGGCATTTAAAATTGAGAGTAAATCTTTTGCGGTATTTTCTCTTAAAACTCCTGTAACTCCCCATCTGGTTTTATCATCTGGAATTGGGTTATTTTCTATCCATTCGGAATTTACAAAATTATAAAAATCATCCTGAGGTCTAAACTTTTCACTAAGTAGATTTGCATCAATTGCTGGAGGAACTTTATCTCTATGATCACATGAAAAAATTATGAATAAGAATAAGAATACGAGTGAAATTTTAGTTTTCATTTGGTTTATTTATATTGAAATATTTACTTATTTCTCTTTAAAAAGAATTACAAATATACTACCAAAAATTGAATGAATTAAACTGGAAATTGCAGAAGGAATTGCAGTAGATGGGTTTAAAAAGTTTTCTTTTGCTAAAACAACTCCTAGACCAGAGTTTTGCATACCCACTTCTATAGATATTGTTTTGGAGATCGTCTTATTTTTTGTGATAAAAAAAGAAAAAATAAAACCAAAAATAAATCCAAAAAAATGTAATATCATTAATGAAATCAACAAATCTACTCCAGAATCTACAATTATATCTTTTCCTTGACCTATAATACTTGCGACGATTAAACATATTAAAATAATAGCCATTGGAGGTGCAAATGGAATAATCAATTTTGTTGATTTTGGTAGTAAAAAATTTAATAAAATACCTATAGTGATTGGTATTAATACAACTTTGATTGTGCTAACAAATAAACCAAAGGAATTAACTTCTAAGTAGGTACCTGAATATATCGAGGTTAAAGCAGGAGTGATAATAATTGCTAATAACGTTGAAACTGTAGTCATAACAACTGATAAAGATAAGTTTGTATTGGCTAAATAAACTATTACGTTAGAGGCTGTTCCTCCTGGGCAACAAGACACCAAAATAAGTCCTACAGCAAAAAAAGTAGGTAAATCAAAAATTTTTGCCAAGGACCAACCCAAAAAGGGCATAAGCGTAAATTGCAATATTAGACCAATTATTATCCAATATGGTGTGCTTAAGGTTTCCTTAAAATCTTCAATTTTTAAAGTTAAACCCATGCCTAGCATAATTCCTGCAAGACCATATGTAATCATTTCTCCTGAAAACCAGGTAAATATATTTGGATTATAGAGTGAAACGGCTGAAAAAACTATTACCCAAAATGGAAAAAATCGAGTTATATAATTTAATTTCTCCATGCTATAATTTATTTTTCAATTTTAAAATCTTTAAGGATTTGAGTAGGTTCAATTATATTATAATCCTTCCAAAAACCAGGATCATACTCTAAGACCTTGGTTGGAAGATCCATTTCCTTTTCCTTAACATTGTTAAAATCAGATTTAGATAAAGTAGAGTCGCTCAAAACAATATATTGAATTTTAGTTTGATTGCTTGCATTAAAATTTATTTGCATTTTTAGTTGATTTTGCTTTCTCCTACCCCTAACATTTTTATTTTTTTCAATTATTTTTAGTGGTCTATCTAATCCAAAAAAGGTCTTATATGAATTACTGAAATAGTAAAGATAATATTTACCACTACTATTTTTTTTGAAAATTCTTGTTCCATAATTATTGTCTAACTTAAAAGAAACACCTAGTAAGTTAAAATCTCTAATCAATTTTGTGTTTTGATAATCATATCGGATTAATGCATAATCATCAGCATGGATATGAATTGTTCCCTTATATTTTGCTTTTGAAGAAACAGGAAAAAAATTGATTATGTAAACTGGCTCATATCCAATATAACCTATACCTAAAAGATTAAATTTAAATTTTCTTGGATTTTTAAAAATTTCAAAATCCAATTGTTTTCGCTTTTTTAAATAATTATTTGTAAAATTCTTGATTACATTTCTATTAGATTCATTAAAACCTTTTATGTCTTCTTTTTTTGATTGTTCTATTTTATTTAATTGATCAGAATTAGTTGAATCAATAGATCTGAAATTTACACCATCTGCCTCAATGTCAACAGGAAAAATACCAGATCTAAATTTAAAATATGAATCAGGTTTCATTCTTAAATCAACAATTGGTTGAATTTTTTCTTCTATAGTTTGAATAGTTATTTCTCCCTCTTTATTTCTCAACTCTAATGATTTAACAATATTAATTTTTTGAATTTCAGGATCTGGATTACCATAAAAATCTGAAATAGCTTCGAAATAGGAATTATTTTTTTTAGGTATTGAATTAGCAACACTATCAAAGAGAATCTGATCAAACTCTTTAATTGAGGAATTTTTTATTTTTATTTTAAATTCAGATATTTCACTCATATTCGTTACTCTACGAAAAATTCTTTTTTTTCTGTAACTGTAATCGTATACATTGACAACATTATTCTTAACATTTTTTAATATTTCGCCAACAGTTAATTGCTTTCGATTTTGAACAGTAACAGCCTCTAAATCAATTGATTTCGGAGATAATAAAAAAATAAAATTATCTATTTTTGATTTACTTATAATAGAAGATTTGATTGTAGAATAACCTAATGAAGATATGTAGATAGAATCATTTTTGGTAAACGGTGAGTTCTTAAAAACTTTAAAATATCCATCTTCATTTGTAATAGTATTAGAGTTAAAATTTGTAATTATTGTTGCAAATTGAATTGGATTAAGGTTAAGGCTGTCTAATACCTTGCCAGAAATCTCTTGTGAACTGGCATTAATAGAAATTAAAAAAAAGATAAAGAATAGGATTTTTTTGACCTTCATGATTCAAAAATATCATACAAATATATAAAGGAATCATATTTTAAGACTACATTGCGATTCAAATTTTACATTATGAGTATACTATAATTAAAAAATCTTTCCAAAACCTATCCCAATGGTGTAAAAGCTTTACATAATATTTCAATCAAGATCTCGAGTGGAATGTTTGGTCTTCTTGGACCAAATGGAGCTGGAAAATCTTCAATGATGAGGACGATTGCAACACTTCAAGATCCAGATGAAGGATCTATTTTTTTTGATAAGCTTAATGTTTTACAAAATAGTAAAGAATTCAGAAAAAATCTGGGATATTTACCCCAAGAATTCGGAGTTTATCCAAGAATTTCAGCAGAACAATTGCTGGATCATATTGCAACACTGAAGGGGATTACTAACAAATCAGAAAGAAAAAATTTAGTGAGTCATTTACTTCAGAAAGTGAATTTATATAATAAAAGAAATAAAAACGTAAAGGGTTTTTCTGGAGGAATGAAGCAAAGAATCGGAATTGCACAAGCTTTAATTGGAAATCCAAAAGTTTTAATAGTTGATGAACCTACAGCAGGATTAGACCCAGGGGAAAGAAATAGATTCTACGATTTAATTTCTGATATTGGAGAAAATGTAATTGTTATTCTGTCCACCCATATTGTTGATGATGTAAGAGAATTATGTACTCAAATGGCAATAATGAATGATGGACAAATAGTTTTTAACGGATCTCCTGATGAAGGTATTAATTAACTAAAAGGAAAAGTTTATGAAAAACAAATCGCAAGGTCAGAATTAAAGAACTATAAAGAAAAATATAACGTGATTTCAAATAAACTAATAGGTGGTAAACCAGTAATTCATGTTCTGAGTGAAAAACTTCCAGACAAAACCTTTAAAAAAATTGAACCCTCTCTTGAAGATGTTTTTTTCACTAATATCCAGGGGTAACAATATTAATTATGTTTAAAAACTTCTTCTTTTCGGAATTAAAATACAGTTTAAAGCAACCGATGTCTTATTTGTTTTTTCTAATTGTTTTCTTATTAGTTTTTGCAGCTAATGTAACAAATGATGTAACAATCGGAGGTTCTCTTGGAAATGTTTACAGAAATGCTCCACATATTATAACTATATATTCAATTATTCTTTCTTTAAATGGTTTGCTATTTGCTGCAGCTTTCTTTAACAACTCAGCACTAAGAGATCATAAAAATAATTTTCAAGACATAATTTATTCTACTCCTATAGATAAATTTGGATATTATTTAGGCAAGTTTTTTGCATCATTATTTCTATCCACAATTCCGTTAACTGCTGTATTTTTTGGAATAATCATTGGTTCAAAAATTGCCCCCTTAATGGGGTGGATAGAAGCTGATAGGTTTGGTCCATTTTACCTTGATACTTTCATAAATAACTACTTCATATTTATTTTACCCAATATGTTTATTGGAGGAACAATAATCTATTCATTGGCTCAAGAATTTAAAAATACAATGGTATCATTTGTTGGAGCAATGTTAATTCTTGTTGGTTACATAATAGCCGGACAGCTGTCCTCTGATATTGATAATGAAACAATTGCCGCTTTAGTTGATGTATTTGGAATTGAAGCATATAATGTAACTTCAAAATATTATACTCCACTTGAAAAAAACACCCTTAGCCCTTCTTTAATTGGGCTTCTATTATACAATAGACTAATCTGGATTGGAATTGCCTCAGTTATTTTATTTATTTCATATAAAAGATTCAGTTTTACATCAAAAAATAGTAAAAAAAATAAGGTAATTAATGAGGATTTAGTTATAAGTTCATCTTTTATAACTTCCGAAAGACCACATATAAAAAAAATTAATAATTCAAATTTATCTGATTTTAAAAGTTTTTTTAAAATTAACATGATAAGTATATACAAACACGTTACATTCAAAATCCTGTTTGTATTCAGTATTATTCAGCTAATTGCCAGTCTTGTCACTGGATATGAATATCTCGGCTTGAAATCTTATCCGTTAACATATTTTATGGTGGATCAAATAAGTGGGTCTTCCGGTCTTTTTATTATAATAATCTTAGTTTTTTTTAGTGGTGAATTAGTATGGAGAGATAGAGATGTTCAATTAAATGAAGTAATTGATTCCACTGCTCATTCAACATTAATTCCACTTTTTTCTAAAACACTATCTCTATTTTCCTTATCTATCGTACTTCATTTTATTCTAGTAATTATAGCTGTTGTCTATCAGCTGATAATGGGATATACGGAAATTGACTTATCCTTGTATTTTTTAGACTATTTATATAATTTATTTCCCGTTTATTTAACGATGTGTACAACTTTAGTTGCAATACAAGTAATCGTTAACCATAAATACCTTGCATATATGATTTCTATTATAGTTTTGTTGCTTATAGATATTATTCTTTTGATTCTTGATGTCAACTCAAATATGTTGTCAATAGGATCCTCACCATATATGATATATTCAGATTTAAATGGCTTCGGACCCAGTAATAAAGGAGTTTTTTGGTTTAGTTTATATTGGGTTTTATTTGGTTTATTATTTCTCATGTTATCTGCAACAGTATGGAACAGAGGGTCGAAAAAGTCTCTTAAAGAGAGACTAAGAGGGATTAATGTTAATACAGGTAAATCATACTTGATTATTGTATCAATAGTCGGTTTTTTATTTATTCTTACCGCATCATTTGTTTTTTATAATACACAAGTTTTAAATCCTTACAAATCAAGTGATGAATCAGAAAAAACAGCTGTTTCTTATGAAAAAAAATATAAAAAATATAAAGATTTACCATTTCCTAAAATTAAAAACGCAGAGTATAATATTAATCTTTTCCCAAAAATAAAAAAGGCAGATGTATTGGCATATTTAACACTTGTTAATGAAAACAAAATAGCAATTGATAGTATATTACTAAATACAAATAAACAATGGGATCTTAATTTTGATTTTCCAAATGCATCCATAATCAGTAAAGATGAAATAAATGGAGTTCATTTTTATGGTATTGATCCTCCTATGCTACCTGGAGACACATTAATTTTAAAAATAGAAAATACATATGAAACAAAAGGTTTCTCAAATGGAGGTGAAACTACTAGTATAGTAAAAAATGGATCTTTTTTAAATAATGAAGAGATTCTTCCCAGCATTGGATATGATTCAAACAAGGAAATTAACGATAAAAATAAAAGAAAAAAACTAGGTCTTCCGCTAAAAGACAGAATGCCTGAATTGGAAATTAACTGTAAGTTAAATTGTTACGAAAACTATGGTTCAAGAGGGTTTTCTGACTTTATAAATGTTGAAACAACTATATCCACTAGTTCCGATCAAACAGCAATTGCACCTGGAACACTTATCAAGGAGTGGAAAGAAAATAATAGAAACTATTTTAAATATAAAATTGATCACCCCTCGCTAAATTTTTATTCATTTATTTCTGCTAATTATAAGGTTGCAAAGAGAAAATGGAAAGATGTCGATATTGAAATTTATTACGATAGCAAACATTCTGTTAATATCAAAATGATGTTAGATGCAGTGGAAAACTCTTTAATATATTATACAGAAAACTTTGGCCCTTATTATCACAAGCAGGCAAGAATAATTGAATTTCCTAGGTTTTCGACATTTGCCCAAGCTTTCCCAGGAACTATGCCATACTCTGAATCATTTGGATTTATAATTGATTTAGAGGACGAGGAAGAAAATAATGTAATAGAAGCAGTAATTGCTCATGAAATGGCACATCAGTGGTGGGCGCACCAGGTTATTGGTGCTAACATGCAAGGGGCAACATTATTAAGTGAATCTTTTTCCGAGTACTCTGCATTAATGACAATGAAAAAAAGAGTAAAAAATCCAATGAAAATGAGAGAATTTCTAAAGTATGATCATGATAGATATTTAAGAGGTAGGTCTTTGGAATTAGAAAAAGAACTTCCTCTTTATAAAGTTGAAAACCAACAATATATTCATTATGGAAAAGGTAGTGTCATTTTATATGCACTTCAGGATTACATAGGTGAGGATAAAGTAAACACTGCATTAAGAGAATTTTTAGATAAATATAAATATAAAACCCCATATCCTACCTCATTGAATTTCCTAGAAATTTTAGAACCAAAAATACCTGATTCACTCAAGTATCTGATTGATGATTGGTTCAAAGAAATTACTTTGTATGACAACAGATTAAAAAATGCAGTAGCCAAAAAATTAGACAATGGTAAATATGAAATTGATCTTGAAGTTGAAGTTTCAAAGATTAAATCAGATTCAATTGGAAATGAAAGTAAGGTAAGTCTTAATGAGTGGATTGACATTGGAATTTTTTCAGATGAGGAAGAAGAAAATTTAGTTTACCAAAAAAGAGTAAAAATAACTGACTCAATAATGAATTTTAGTTTTATAACGGATAGTGTTCCATTGAAGGCTGCAATAGATCCAAGACATATTTTAATTGACAGGGTCTATTCTGATAACACAAAATCAATTTTATTTGATTAAATGATTTTTCCAATACTTTTTATTAATTTTAATTTGTAAATAAAACATTTATGAAAGCACATACAACAAGCCTAGTGAATGCAATCACCCTTATATCTATGGGTACATGGGGATATATAGATTCTGATTCAAAAGCGATCACCGCATTAATTCCTGTAATTATTGGTGTAATACTGTTATTAATTAATAGTGGAGTAAAAAAAGAAAATAAAATAATTGCTCATGTTGCTGTTTTACTTACCTTAGTTGTACTACTGGGGCTCATAATGCCACTGAAAGGTTCAATTGAAAGAGATAATTCAATGGGAATTGTCAGAGTGGTTATAATGCTTATTACATCTGCTCTAGCCCTTGTATCATTTATCCAAAGCTTTATCAAAGCAAGAAAAGAAAGAAATAGCAAATAAATATTATTTTATTTTTCATTATTAAGAATAATTCTAAATAAATTTTGTATTTATAAATTCGCATGTTATATTTGACGAATATTTATTTAGATTAATTAAAAATAATGAAAATGAAAAAATTTCTAAGTTTATTTGCAATTACAATTCTTCTTGTTGGTTGTACTAAAGAAGAAGTTGTTAAAACTGTATTCCAAGATGTTCCTGGAGATACAGTTACAGTAACAGTACCTGGTCCAACTGTAACAGTTGTTGATACAGTAACTGTTAATTTTCCACCTCCGGAGTATTCTTTTACGATAAATGGAAAATCTACTGTTTTTTACACTGGTCAAACCACTAGACTAGGTCAAGCTGATGCATTGAAAAGTGCCATGAATGACGTCTCCTCAACAGAGGCAGGAATTTTAGATATGTTTGATAATGGTGAAGGTTTTTCGGATGCAACATTGAATGGGACTGGCAAAAAAGTTGGTAACAAAACAGGTGCTAAATCACCCAACACCGCCGTTAATAAAGCTAAATTTGATGGATGGATTAAAGAATTCGTTGACAACGTAATCCCTGCTGTTAACGCATCAACCGATGGTGCTGCTGGAGTTGCCGGATTGGTTTCAGATGCAAGTGGATCTAGAACAAATCTTAAAGCAAATGCAAAAGGACTTGAAATGAATCAAATTTTTAGTAAAGGACTTATTGGAGCATTTAATTTAGATCAAATCATTGGAGAAGGTGGATACCTTTCAAACTCCAAGCTAGATCCTGTTAAAGAAGACAATGATGCGGGTGTTTATGGATACGCAGGAACAGATGATAACGCTGCTGGTGAATTAAATGTAACTAAAATGGAACATTTTTGGGATGAGGGGTTTGGATACCTTTATGGTCAGGATAATCAATTCGCTCCTGAAACTGGAAAAGGATCACTATTAAACTATTACTTGAAGAAAGTTGAGGGTGTTATCCCAGGTATTTCAAAAACTATTTATGATGCATTTATTCTTGGAAGAGCTGCAATAGTTACAAAAAACTATACACTTCGAGACGAACAGGCAAAAATTGTAAAAGTAGAGTTATCTAAAGTTGTTGGGGACAGAGCTGAATATTATCTCAGCTCAGCTGCTGACAAACTTGCTGCTGGTGAAATGGCTTCCTATCTGCATGCTTTATCCGAAGGATATGGATTGATATTTAGTCTTCAATATACCCAGGATGCTGATGGTAATCCTTACATGAGCTATGATGAAGTTAATGCTATGCTTGCTGAACTGGAAGCTGGAAATGGATTTTGGGACAGAACTGAGGCTGAACTAGATACAATGGCTGCAAAAGTTAAAGCTGCTACTGGTCTTTAATATATAAATTGATAATAAGCATACACGTTATCTTTCTTTGTTAATTGAAATGATGGCAAATAAAATATCAACATAGTTTTGAAAAAAAAACCTCAGATATTATATTTGTCATCATTTATTTAGACTAATTAAAATTTATAAAAATTTTTTTTTATGAAAAATAAAATATTCTTATATGCACTTATGGTGGTAATTTTATCTTGTTCTAAAGGCTCTGATGACTCAAGCGTGTATCAAGAAGTTACCCAAAACCAAACAACCCCCCCACCCGCCACTACCCCGACAAACACAAACACATCCGGTTCCTCTTCAACTACTCCCGACCCAACATTTGATAGAAGTGCAATGCTTGTATTTTGGGCAGATCAAATTATCATTCCAGCTCAAAAAAAATTCAAAGAAGATTTGGAATCTTTAAACAATTCAATTGAAAACTTCGTATCAAGTGTAAATGAAGATAACTTTAAAATTATTAAAGATAATTGGTTAATAGCATATAAATCCTGGCAATATATAGAGATGTTTGATATTGGTAAAGCAGAAGAAATCAATTTTTCACCTCGAATGAATATTTACCCCGTTAATACTGAGAGAACTGACTTAAATATCTCAAATAGAGTTGATGATATCTCAAATCCAAATAATTTCAGCTCACAAGGTTTTCCAGCTCTAGACTACCTTCTTCATGGTATTGCATCAAGTGAAAGCGATATTTTAGACATATACCTCGCTGTTGATAACTCATTTGAGATCAATAATCACTTAAAATATCTCAAACTTGTCTCAAATCAAATGCTAGAACTAACAAATATTGTAATTAATGATTGGGAAAATTCATACAGAGACACCTTTGTATCATCAACTGAAAATACTGCTACATCTAGTATCAATATGATGACAAACGATTTTATCTATTACTATGAAAAAAGATTTAGAGCAAATAAAATAGGGATTCCAGCAGGAGTTTTTTCAGGAGGCACACTACCTGACCGTGTTGAGGCATTTTTCAAAAAATCTGTTTCCAAAACCTTAGCAATTGATGCATTAGATGCAATTACTAATTTTTTTAATGGAGTTTCATTTAATAATAACACTTCTGAATCGGGTCTAAGTTTTAAAGATTATGTAGAGTTTTTAGAGACTAAAAAAAACGATTCACCTTTAGGAGACTTAATAACCGATCAATTTGAATTATCAAAAACAGGTCTAGGGGAATTAAATGATGATTTCACTTTACAACTTGATGAGAATAAATTAAAGATGCTCGAAGTATATGATAAAATTCAAGCCGCAGTTGTTTTGATGAAAGTTGATATGTTACAGGCATTAAACATTAATGTTGACTACGTCGATGCAGATGGTGATTAGAAATATTTTTAGTACTTATATTTTTTAATTAAAATAAAATTTTGATATTCCATTTTATCAGAAATTATTTAAAAACCAGATATGTTGATGCAGCACCTCTAGCTGTTTTTAGAATCTCTTTTGGTTTATTGATGTTTATTAGTATCATAAGGTTCTGGTATAAGGGATGGATTAAAACTTTATATATAGATCCAAGTTTTCATTTTTCATATTTTGGATTTAGCTGGGTTAAAGTTTTAGGTGATTATACCTATTTAATTTTTATAATATGTTCCCTGGCATCTGTATTTATAGCCATAGGTTATAAATATAAATATTCAATCATTGTTTTCTTCCTTTCATTTACCTATATAGAACTGATGGATAAAACTACTTATTTGAATCACTATTATTTTATTAGCTCAATAAGTTTTTTAATGTGTTTTTTACCATTAAATGCGATTTATTCTATTGACTCTAAATTTGGAAAAAAATTCCATCAAGTACCAAAATGGACTATTGACAGTATTAAGTTTTTTATTTGTATTGTATACTTTTATGCTGGTTTAGCAAAAATAAACTCAGATTGGCTTCTGGAGGCAATGCCCCTTTCAATTTGGCTTCCATCAAAATATGATTTACCGGTTATCGGAGAAAACTTAATGCAAAAACAATGGGTACATTACTTTATGAGTTGGGGAGGAATGTTCTATGATTTATTGATACCTTTTTTATTAATATATAATAGAACACGAATTATTGGATTTATATTGGTTGTTTTTTTTCATTTGTTTACTGCTGTTCTGTTTCCAATTGGTATGTTTCCATACATTATGATAGTAGGTTCTTTGATATTTTTTGATAACAGAACACAACACAAAATTTTAAATATTTATAAAAGTGTAACAACATATTTTTCAAATATATTATTCAAAGAGCAAAATAAGAAAAAGAATGAGACTTACTTTAAGAGCCCTTTAATAAGTAGAGCTAATCTTTTAATTGTATTTGTTTTTTTCCTACTCCAATTAACAATTCCATTAAGACATATATTTTATCCAGGTGAGTTGTTTTGGAATGAACAAGGCTACAGGTTTTCTTGGCGAGTTATGCTTATTGAAAAAAGAGGATATTCTAACTTCAAAATAGTAGACAGTATATCCAAAAAATATTTTTATGTTCAAAATGATGATTTTCTTACTTCATATCAAGAAAAACAAATGAGCTTTCAGCCAGACTTTATATTAGAATACGCACATTATCTTGGAGATCATTTTACTAGTCAAGGACACCAAAATGTACAGGTTTTTGTTGATAGTTATGTTGCCCTTAATGGCAGGTCAAGTGAAAGGTTCATTGACCCAAGCGTTAATTTATACGGAATAAAGGAGTCTTTTAAACATAAAAGCTGGATAATACCATTTAGTGATGAAATCAAGGGTTTTTAAAATAATATTTTTAATATTTCTGTTTAACCTTGATACCGTTCATTGTCAATATTCAGTCAAAATAACAATAAATAGCGCGGATAATGAATTTATCAATGAGCCTATTGAAATATATACCGAAGAGAGTGGTTTAATAAAAACAGCTATATTAGGCGAACCATTTGAAATAATTACTGAAAATAACTATCCATTAAAGCTTATTTTAATTTCAATTAACTATCCTGTCGTTGAAAAAGTTATTGATTCATCTTCGACGAGGGAAATTATAATCACTTTACCATCACGAACTCAAAAACTAACTGAAGTTGTTGTGAATGCCAGAAAAAAAAGGGTATTCGAACTAAGAAGATTAAAAGATTTTGAGGGAACATCGATTTACTCGGGAAAAAAATCAGAAGTAATAAGTTTAAACGAATCAATGGCAAATTTAGCTACAAATAACGCAAGACAAATTTATAGTCAAGTAGTAGGTTTAAATATTTTTCAAAATGATGATGCGGGATTACAATTAAATATTGGAGGAAGAGGACTTGATCCAAACAGAACTTCAAATTTTAATACACGTCAAAATGGATATGACATTAGTGCTGATGTTTTGGGCTATCCTGAGAGTTATTATAGTCCTCCGGCTGAGGCTGTTGAGGAAATTCAAATATTGCGAGGAGCTGCGTCTTTACAATATGGAACACAATTTGGTGGATTAGTTAATTTTATTTTAAAAAAACCAAATAAATACAAACCATTTGAAATAATTACACGAAACACCCTTGGTTCCTATGGGCTTTACACAAATTTTACAAGCCTTAGCTTGAATAATAATAAAAATAAGACCTATGCATTTTTTAATTATAAATCTGGAAATGGATTTAGAAAAAACTCAGAATTTAATTCATTCAACTTGTACCTATTAAATGAATATCAAATAAATGAAAAATCTATTATTAGTGGTGAAATAACTTATTTAAATTACTTAGCTAAACAAGGAGGTGGACTAACTGACGATATGTTTAATGAAAATCCATACCAGAGTAACAGATCAAGAAATTGGTTTAAAATTGATTGGTTTTTATACAGTCTACAATTCAAACATAATTTTTCAAAAAACTCTATTTTGTCAGCAAACTTTTTTGGTTTAAATGCAAAAAGGAACGCTCTTGGTTTTAGAACCAATAGAGTAAGTCAGATAGACTCATTTGAAGAAAGAGATCTAATAAAGGGCGATTTTAATAACTATGGAATTGAGGTCCGACTACTAAATAACTATAAAATCATAAATAAAGACGCAACATGGGTAATTGGAACAAAATATTACAATTCAAATACTTCATCAATCCAAGGACCAGGGTCAAATGGATCTGATGCAGACTTTGAGTTAAGAACAACAGAATTTCCATTTTACAATTTCCAATCAAATTACATATATCCAAATAAAAACTTTGCTTTATTTGCAGAAAACATTTTTTATATAAATCAAAAACTATCACTAACTCCAGGTATAAGACATGAGTACATTAAGACTGAAAGCCAGGGTAGTTACAAAAAAACAAACAGAGATGCAGCAGGGAATGTAATATTTGATGAAACAATTGATAATAATGAGGTTAGAAAAAGAAATTTTATTCTTTTAGGATTAGGAGCAAGTTATAAGTTAATAAATGGTCAAGAGTTTTATTTAAACGTATCTGAAAACTATCGTTCTGTAACTTTTGCTGATATAAGTATTTTTAATCCTGCATTCTCTATAAACCCAAATATATCTGATGAAACAGGTTATACATTTGATATTGGATTTAGGGGGTTGTTTAAAAATTATATATCATTTGATATAAGTTCTTTTCTTTTGTCCTATAACAATAGGATTGGTTTTGTTCAGAGGGCATTTCAAGATGGTAGTGTTAAAACTGAAAGAGGAAACGTAGGAAATGCAAGAATACTTGGAATAGAAACATTAATTGATTTCAACTTAGTAAAATTATTATTTAAAAATGACATAAATCATAGTTTTAATTATTTCATTAATTTATCATCAATAAATTCTAAATATACTCGTTCAGAAGAACCGGGAGTTACTGGAAACATGGTTGAATATGTTCCAAAATTAAATTTAAAAACAGGAAGCAAATATGGTTACAAGAATTTTATGATTAATTTTCAATACACATACCTTTCTGATCAGTTTACCGATTCATCAAATGCCGTGAAAAGTAATTTAAGTGGAGTAATTGGAATGATTCCAGCTTATGACATATTTGATCTTTCTATTTCTTATGGATTAAATAGATTCAAAATTGAATCGGGATTCAATAATTTACTCAATAAAAGTTATTTCTCAAGAAGAGCAACTGGTTATCCTGGACCAGGGTTAATTCCCTCAGCACCAAGAACCTTTTATTTTACCATTCAATATAAATTTTAGTGAAATATTATATGGATAATTATTAAACTAATTAACATAATTACACCAAAATTTCTAATATTTTTTGATCCAAAAATGATTAATTTATTCAATGAGGTGAGACTTTCCAAATTAAAAACAAAAGAAATACTGAGTCCGGTTACTACAGAAAAAAAAGCTCTTAAAAAGTAGTTTATTTCTGGAAAATAAAATTGTATTAAAATATTCATTGGCAATGTTAAAATAAATCCAATAAAAACCGGCTTCAATTTTGGCCTAATTAATATTAATGCAGAGCATATTAATACTACAATTCCACAATTAATATAATACCTAATTTCGTTCAATTTATGAGTGAATGCAAGTGATGGATTGTCAAATTTTATATACAAAAGAACAAGACCCATTGTTAATGCAGAAATTAAGCTTACGAAAATTGCTTTTCTACCTGATTGAATTTTTTCATAATCACTTGAATTTTTATTAATATAAACTGAATATATATCAGTCGACCACAAAGTTGCTATTGAATTAAAAGTAGAATCAACAGTACTCATTAATGAAGCAAAAAGTGAACATAGAATTACCCCCTTTAAACCAGAAGGTAGGTAGTTATTTACTAGATATGGAAATGCCATATCAGGATCAGAAAGAGGTTTATCAAGTATATTGAATAGAGCAATCCCAGGTATGATAATAATAATTGCCATGAAGTATTTTAAAAGTCCACCAACTAATAATCCTGTTTGAGCATGTTTTAAATTTTTTGCGGCTATTGATCTTTGCATAATTGTTTGATTTGCACACCAATAATTTATATTCAAGAAAAACAATCCAAACATATGTGTCCACGGTAATGTATCGTGACTAGCAGGCAAATGTAACTTCATTTTTTCTGGGGATTGAAGATATAATTCACTCCATCCACCTAGGTGATGGATTGAAACAAATAAAACAATTATTCCTCCTGCTATTAGAATAATAAATTGAATAACATCTGTTTTAACAACAGCACTAAGACCCCCAAAATAAGTGTAAATAGCAGAAAAAACTCCTAACACCATAATCAGAGTAGCTATTCTTGAGGTTCTTTCATTACTAATAAAAATAAGTAAGTCACCAAAAACAACATCAGCTGCATAAGCTCCCCAAAATAGTGCTGCTCCAAGAGTAATTGTAGAAAATAAAATAATATTAAATAAAGAATAACAAAGAGCAAGATTCTTTCCCAATCTTATCTTAATAAACTCAGATATTGTTGTGATTTTATTTTTTAAAAAAATGGGAATAAAAAAAAATGTAGCTAACAATATTCCTTGAACTGCATTGATCTCTAAACTTGCTTGTGCCAATCCATATAAATATGCTGAACCCATCATGCCTAGAAATTGATATCCTTGAACATTTGTAGCAATCGTTGACAAGGCAATTGAGGGCCATCTCAGATTTCTTCCACTCAAGAAATATTCTTCGCTTGTTAAATTTTTATATATATTTCCCTTTATTGCAATAATAAATATTAACAAAAAATAACCTACGACAATTATTAAATCAATCATTAATTTCTTTTACCTAATCCAAGTGGAGATGTTGGGAAATTTTTTGGTTTCCTTCTAAGTATCTGAGGCAGAGAAATATTATCGATCCTTGGTAGAACATATTTAGCAAAATAATCAATCTCTTTATTATGAGGATATCCAGATAAAATAAATGATTTGATTCCGATCTTCATATACTCTTTAAGTTTACTATAAACCTGATCAGGATCACCAACTATTGCAGCTCCACAACCTGATCTGGCAATACCGATACCTGTCCATAAATTATCCTCCACAAAATATTCATCATCAGCATTGTATCTTAAATTACTTTGGAGAGAAACACCGAGTGATTTTGAATCAAGTGCTCTATTTCTGATTTCATCACCACTTTTTATATCAATCTTGGAAATAATTTTTTTTGCATATGCTCTTGCTTGGGATTCAGATTCCCTAACAATTACATGAATACGAAGACCAAACTCCAGAGATCGATTATACTTATTTGCTTTTACTTTCAAGTTTTCTATTTGTGTACGTAAATTATTAATAGTATCAGGCCACATAAGATAAACATCACAATGTTTTGCACACAAATCTGTGCCATAAGGAGAGTATCCTCCAAAATAAAGTAATGGCCCCCCGTTATGTTGAAAAGTTTTTACTGGATCAGATGGAAGCTCAATTGAATAAAATTCACCTTTAAAATTTATAAATTCCTTTGTCCATCCCTGCTTTAAAATTTGTATTACTTCATCAGATCTTTTATAACGCAATTCTGATGACAAAGATGTTCCTGGTAAATCAGATGAAATAATATTTAAAGTCAATCTACCTTCCAAAATATGATCAAGAGTAGCTATTGCTCTACCTAACATTGGTGGATGAACTTCACCACATCTAATTGCAGTTAGGAGATTGATGTTTTTAGTTAATGGAGCAATAGCTGAGGTGAATGTCATTGTATCCTGACCAACCTGATATGAGGATGGGCAAAGTATATTACTATAACCCAATATATCTGCCTTTTTAACAATATCCGATGTGTTTTTCCAATTACTTTTGTAGTTTAAATCATGAAATCCAATAAATTCGTCATCACCATTACACAAAGGAGCAAACCAAGAAACTTCCGCTTTATTTGGATTATTTTTATCAAAACTTTCCATATAATATATTTACTGAAGTGCTTTTTTATATTCAATTAAACATCTCTCCCGAGCAAATTTATGATCTACTAGAGGAGGACAGTAATTATTAGAATCCGCAAACTCAGGAACCCACTTTTTAATATATTTAAATTCTTTATCGAATTTTTTAATTTGCTCATATGGATTAAATATTCTAAAATAAGGAGCTGCATCGACACCACAACCCGAGACCCACTGCCAATTTCCAATATTACTTGATTGTTCATAGTCCAATAATTTTTTTGCAAAATATGCTTCTCCCCACCTCCAATCAATTAAAAGATGTTTACATAAAAAACTTCCTGTTATCATTCTTAATCTGTTATGCATAAAACCTGTCTGATTAAGCTCCCTCATTCCAGCATCTATAATCGGATACCCTGTTAATCCATTGCACCACTTTTCAAACTCTGCTTTATTATTTCTCCAGTTAATCTTATCATATTTAGACTTGAAACTTTCAGTCAAAGTATTTGGGAAATGCCACAAAATCTGCATAAAAAACTCTCTCCATATTAATTCCTTTAAATATGTCTTATTTTTCTCTTGGTTTGCATTGTTAACTAATTTTCTAATACTAATTAGTCCAAATCTCAGATATGCCCCTACTCTACTAGTATTATCCAGGTAAGGATAATTCCTTGTCATTTCATATTCACTTATCAAAATTGAAGTCAATTTATTTTTTGGAATTTTAATTTTTGATCTTGAAAAACCAATATCTTCAAGCTTTAAATTAGTTGCATGTATTGGGGATTTAAAATTTTTTAAGAATTTCTCCGAAGGATAATATTTATTTTCTTGGCTATTGTATTTCTCAATCCATTTTTTTGAATAAGGTGTATAAACTTTATATGGTAATCCATCGTCTTTAACAATATCACTTTTTTCAAAAATTACCTGATCTTTATATGATTCTACACCGATATTATTTGATTTAAAAAACTCGAAAACTTTTAAATCTCTTTCAATTGCATATGGTTCATAGTCATGATTGTAAACAATCCTTTTAACAGAATATTTTTTAATTAAATCTTTAAAAATGTCAATGGGGTTTCCGTGAAAAAATAATATTTTACTATTTAATTTTTTTATTTTGTTGTTTAGATAAACTAATCTATCAAAAATAAGTGTTATTCGCGGGTCATACTCGTCAAGCTCATCTATTATATTTATATCAAAAATAAAAACAGGAATAACACTTTTAGATGATTTTAATGCTTCATATAGACCATAATTATCATCAAACCTCAAATCTCTTCTAAACCAGAAAATGGTACTACCTATCATCTATCATTAAATTAAAAATTAACAACAAGTAAATCTAAAAGAATAAATTCAATTAAATATTTAAATAGATGATTTTATATGGAATTAGCTAGAATTTCATTTCTTGTTTCTGCATAAGAGGATGAAATTTCATTTTGGACAACTTCATTGGAATCATCATTAAACTTTTTTACAATTTTTAATGACATTTCGCTGTAATCAAATTGATCATTTTTTATTGACCATTTCATCATTTCCTTAATTATAGGTATGGTACTAATACCCATATCTGTCAAATAATACCATTTAACTTTTTTGTTTGATGGATTAATTTTAAAATTAATATATCCGTCTTTTACCAGACTCTTTAACCTATTTGTTAATATATTAGATGCAATACCCTCACTACTAGTAAGAAAATCATTGAACGTCTTCTTTCTAAAGAAGATCATATCCCTTATAATTAGTAAAGACCACTTATCACCAATACGGTCCAAGCAACCAGCTAAAGCACATTTGCTTCTGTATTTCATTATTACGTTAGTTAGAAATTTTGTTTAGTTTTATTTTAAAATTATAAAAAATTAATATTTTACTAACAATTTTGTAGCATAAATTATAAAAAAAAAATTTATTTATAAATTATCTAAATAAAATAAAAATCTATCCATGAAAATTGAAATATGCTCAGATTCAATTGAATCAGTTCTATTAGCAAATAATGCTGGTGCTGACTCAATTGAGCTTTGTTCATGTTTTAGTGTAGGGGGTATTACGCCATCAAATGAATTAATTAAAGAAGCAGTTAGGTTATCTAAAATACCTATTCATTGTCTTATAAGACCACGAGAAGGACATTTTATTTATAATAATCACGAATTTAATACAATAATTAATGACATAAGAAATGCTAAAGAAAATGGCGTAAAAGGAGTTGTTATAGGCGTTTTAACTAAAGATTTTAATGTTAACGTTACTCAATTGGATAAAATAATTAAAGTGTCTAAGGGTTTAGAAATAACTTTTCATAGGGCATTTGATAGCATAGTAGACTCAAAAAAAGCAATTGATTTATTATCTGAAATTGGAATAAATAGAATTTTATCATCTGGCAAATCAAATAAAGCAATCAACGGAATTCAAAATCTAATTAGTTGGAAAAATTATAATACAAAAATTATAATTCAACCTGGGGGAGGAATAAATAATCATTCAGCATCAATATTCAAAGAAAAAGGTTTTGAGTCAATTCATTTGTCTGCAACTGAAGAAGAAAAATTTGATACTTCAATAACAAAAACATTAGAAAATGAGTTCTCTAAACAAATTATAAGAAGACCGTCTTTAAATAAAATGAAAGATATTGTGAAAATTGCAAAAAAAAACCCTTAATGAAGGGTTTTTATCCTTTTGTCTATTTCGAGTTTAGTTTTGCATAAATACTAATTGAATGGTAGCTGAATCATATATTTTTCTTGAGGCAGTTCCAATTTTTTGAACCTGTGTACTGATAAAATCTGATGGAACATCAATATTTGCTCCTTTAACAGATTGATTAAAAATAATATGAGTTATATTTTTGTAAGCATTATCGGTACTATTGATTACTTTATTAAAGTTCCAGGCTGCATGGTTGCCAGCAAGAATATTTTTTTCAAAAATTGGTTTGAAAAATTCTAGTTCAAATTTTTCATAATCATCTACTAATTGTTCTACAGGAGAGACTGTATATAAATTTCCAATAACTGGAGGGTTTGGTTTAGTAAAATAAAGATTTTCGAGTGTATAACTTCTTGTATCCTTTCTTGGCAATCCAATATTAGACATTTTCCTCTCTACACTTTTAGATGACATTTTTCCTTTGTAAACCATTTTAGCAATGGATAAATATTCATCCCAATTATCTGATTTCATTTGATCTAAATCTTTATATACATTAATAATAAGATAATCTCCAATTCCCTTATCTTCTATTTCAGATAAATCACCACCCCCAACATTTTTAAAAACATACCATCCCATTTTTTTTCCATCCTCTATGGCTTGTTTTTGAACTGGGGAAATGAATGCCTCAACAGATTCATAATCCATAGCTTTTCCTTTTTTGATTTGAACAACATCCATTACAAGAATTTGTGCAGAGCTGAATAAAGGAAGTAATAAAATAAATAATAATTTTTTCATTTTTTTTAGTTTATTAATTTTGATTTGCAATTAAATAAAAGTAATCAAAAATAATAAAATACAAAATTAAATTAATCAAATCCTTGAACGCCTTGAACAGTTGTATATTTTAATATTACTTTTTTATCTGGAAATATTTTTTTGTAAGCTGATTGGACAGCTAATGTAGCCTCGTGAAAACCGCATAGTATAAGTTTTAATTTTCCAGGATAAGTATTTATATCACCTATAGCATAAATACCTTCAACATTTGTTTGATAATCTAGCGTATTATCGACTTGGATTGCACTTTTTACAATATCTAGATTCCAATTTGCAATTGGACCAAGCTTGGGAGATAATCCAAACAATGGAAACCAATTATCTAAATCTACAGATGTTTCATTTCCATCGATATTTTTGATTATGATAGTTTTTAATTTATTATCTCCAGTTAATTTAACAACCTCAGAGTTAATATATAATTCAACTTTACCTTGGTCTCTCAATTTATACATTTTAGAAACTGAGTCCTTATGTGCTCTGAAATTATTACTCCTATGAATTAAACCAACATTGTTTGATTTTTCGGCAAAATAATTTACCCAATCTAAAGCAGAATCACCACCTCCTGAAATAAATATTTTTTTACCCTCATAATCTTTTGGCTCTTTAATTATGTAATTTACCCCATTATTTTCAAAAAAATCGATATTATTAATTTTTGGTTTTCTAGGCTCAAAACAACCAAGGCCA
>MDTA01041205.1_pt1 | contig 36463 bp, 26 predicted proteins | sample 811151 | NCBI WGS metagenome assembly MDTA01 (sample SAMN05326648, study PRJNA326480) | marine metagenome | isolation source: seawater | place: Indian Ocean: South | collected 2010
ACCGCCCCTAGGGCCACCGAGAATCGAACTCAGATCTAACGTTTAGGAAACGCTTGTTCTATCCGTTGAACTATGGCCCCAGCGGGGAATGGGACCGAGGCCCCACTCATCGGCCAGGTTTTTGCCTCAACTTGCGGTCTCTGTAAAGTCAGACTTCCCTAGAAAATCCTGTTTTCCGATATTGACAAGGCACCTTACCAGCATACGTTCCCCCCTTCTAATGAGTAGCGAAACACCAAACCGGAGCCTGACGCCGCAAGAGCTGGATTTCACCCACGCTCACATCATGAGCCGTTACGTCACCGAAACTGGCAAGATTTTGCCCCGGAAAATCACCCGTCTATCAGCAAAGCAGCAGCGCAAGATCAACAAGGCGATCAAACGCGCTCGCAACATGCTGATGATGCAGTAGGTGTTCACGCCAAAATCGCCACGGTCACGCCCAGGCCCATGGCCGCCAAGGATCAGTGGCTGAAATACTGAAACCCACCGAAGAAAACTTGCGCTTGCTGCGCGAGTTTTTGCTTTCTGGGGAAGTAGCCGGCTTACCGACAGAAACCGTATATGGGCTGGGCGCCAATGCTTTGGATCCGAAGGCGTGCCAAAAGGTCTTTGAAATCAAGGGACGCCCCTCAAACGACCCGCTGATTTGCCACCTATCTGGATTTTCCGACATTGAACGATACAGCGAATCAAATCCCACCGCAAGGATCCTAGCGGAAGCGTTCTGGCCAGGTCCTCTAACGATCGTTCTCCGCAAAAAGCCGATCGTTCCCGATATGGTTACATCCGGGCTGGACTCAGTCGCTCTTCGCAGTCCAAGCCATCCTGATTTTAGAAGCCTCATGGAAGGCTGCCCATTCCCAATCGCCGCGCCCAGCGCAAATCCGTTTTCCTACATTAGTCCAACGCGCTCCGATCATGTAGATGCCAATCTCGGCGAAAAGATTGCCTACATATTGGATGGGGGACCTTGCTCCTTGGGTGTGGAGTCCACTATAATTGACGCTCGCGACCCAAAACGGCCCAGAATTCTGCGCTATGGGGCGCTGCCCGTGGCGGATATCGAAAACGCCCTTGGCCAACGGATTGAAGCCCCCGTGAAATCGGCGGCAGATGTTCACATCGCTCCAGGGTCCCTTCCCAAACATTATAGTCCCCGAATTCCCGTGGAGCTCCGAACGGATCCCATCTCGGATCAAGAGCTACGAGAATCCGATTCACAACTCGCCTATTTAGTGCTCCGCAAGCCCAACCGGGTGTTAGCTGACAATATTTACTGGCTTTCCGACAACGGGAATCTCAATGAGATAGCCAAAAAGCTATACGCCAAACTCAGGTCTATTGATGCTGGGGATTACAAGAAAATCGTGGCCGAAGAAGCGCAGGAGCTCGGGCTTGGACTGACAATAAACGATCGCCTTCGGCGAGCATCCTACCGATAACGCCAGTAAAACTAATAGAGCAGGGAAGCCGAAAATCGGATGATCTGCTCGGCCTCATCTTCGTTCAAGCGGTTCAAGCTTCCGCTGCGGAAAATATAGCCTCCCGAAAATCGGATTGTCTGGGTTGGCGAAAAGACAACCGCTACTTCACCGCTATCGATTTCAATATCCTTCCCAAATTGAGGCTCCACCTGGATCCAGCTGCGGGAAATTCCGTAATAGGCGGACCACATATCGGACAACGTGGCGTCGCCCGACATAGACACCGTCTGCGAGTCGACAAAATCATTGGTCAATGAAGACGGGCGAGTCGACCGATTGAAGGTCAACGAATACTGCGTGTCGGAGCCCGATTGCCATACCAAAGCGGCATCCACGTCCAAGGCGTCTTCGCTCTTCCCTTCCATTTGGGAAAATCGCGTTCCTGCAGTTATCTGACCATAAAGCTCGTCGCCAAGTTCGGCGCCCAATCCCACTTTCGCCGATTGTTCAAACGATTGAGCATTCTCTCCTTTTCCTAGTAGACGCGACGTTTGGAATTCTACACCCGCAATCAAATCAGCACTTTCATTGAGTCCTACACGGACTTCCAAGGGCAGGCTCGTTTGCTCTAGTATCGCAGGATCCGACCCTTCAATCAAAGCAGTCCCATGCTGCAACGCGGTCGACATCTCGAAGTGCTGGCCCCGGTCAAACTCTCGGGTCACAAGCGCTTGAAATTGCGTGCCATCTAACAATCGGGCTCGGGCCATCCTTTCAGGATCAGACCAGGGGGAGGACCTCAATCGGTAACGAACTTCCGCAACGACGGGAAATTCCGACGCAGTTCGATCGTAATCAGCGAAATACTTGGACCTGGACCAAAGGGCGTCGATTCGATGACGGAGAGCAAGCGGTAGTCCAGACGCTTTTGCAGACTTGTATTTCGGAGGAGAAGCGTGGTCCAAGTCCCGGTCAAAGGAATACTCCAATATCGGTACTACATATTCTCTTTCTTCCTGATTCCGAACAGCTTCCAACTCTTGCCCATCAGCGTCTCCAGAGGCGGAAACACCGCCTATGACCAAGAACGCGAGGCCAACAAGGCCACGTTTAGCTGTCAGCGCTGGAGGAAGCGTCTGCATTTCGTACTCGTTTCTGTTCTGGATTCGTTTGAAAGTCGGAAACCCTAAACAAAAACAAAGGTCTCGGAAACTCAAGCCAATAAGCGAACTACCAAACTCCTGGAGGGGGAGCCCCTACCTGTTTCTAGCTAGCTTCCTCTCCCTCCTCTTCTCGATGGTCGTCTTCGCTTAAAACTTCTACTGACGCTGCAATCACTCTCCGATCATCCACATTGCCCACGGTAACCTGGAGTCGATCAATCGTGAACACTTCATTCAGATGAGGCATTCTCCCCAACTTTAGGGTAATGAAACCTCCAAATGTGGAAACTTCTTCTGACTCGAGTTCCACGCCAATCTCTTCCGCAACGTCATGCAAGGGCGTTAAACCATCGATCAAAAACGATTTCTCCCCCAACTGGGAAATCATCTCTCTATCCAAATCGAATTCATCCTGAATCTCGCCCACCAACTCTTCTAATACATCTTCAAGCGTTACAGCCCCCACGGCTCCGCCAAACTCGTCAATCAACAGGGCGAAATGTTGCTTCTGCTTGAGAAACTCCTGCAAAACAGCTTCCAAGGGCTCATCAGTGGAAAACCGGGAGATCGGCCGCTTTAGCTGATGCAATTCGATCTCTTGAGTGGACTTTCCCGTGCGAAATACGTCCTTGATATGGACAATGCCAATACACCTATCCAAGTCGCCTTCGCACACAGGAAAACGGGTGTGACCCGTCTCGCGAGCCACGCTTAAATTCTCCTGTATGGAATCCTCAGTATCAAAAAAGCTTAGCTGATTCCTAGGAATCATGATATCGTGCGCCACGCGCTTACGCAAATCCATGGCATTGCTGAGAATGCTTTCGGTCACCTCCGGCAGCTCGTCGCCTCCACTGACGATCGAACGGATCTGAGAATCGACCTCGATTGAATCGAAATCCGACTTCGGCTCGTAGCCCATCAATCTGAGCATCGCTTCAGCTAGCCGAATGCATGGGCCGTAGACGGGATAAGCGACGGCCTTGAAAAAACCGAGAGGTCGAGCGATCACCTTGAGAACGCCCACAGAGTTTTGCATGCCGATCGATCGTGGAACGAGTTCCCCAATCACAAAATGGATACCAACTGCCAGGACGAATCCCAAAGCGATAGCTATTCGTATCTGGTATTCGCCCAACCACTCCAGTGAATTCAAAGTGGCTATAATAAGCGGAACGCAGAGAAACCCGATCGCGATTGAGCAAAACGTTGTGCCAAACCTAATCAGCCGGAGGCTTTCACTCAAATCATCGAGCAGCGATGCGATGCTTTTCGAGTTCCTGGCCTCGTCCTCCTGATTCGTTCCAAACCGAGTGAAACGCAACTTGATTAGACTGAACTCCGTGGCCACGAATATCGCGTTCGCGAACAGAAGAGCGATTACCGATGCTCCGAATACTATTAACTCATTCGACGAAAAATTCACTCGCTACGGTCACGGATAGACACGCTACAAAGCATGGACGGACCGCCCCTATCGATTCAAGTACGAAGTGAGAGAGGCGATCGCCCGCTCATTTTCGTATTCCTTGCCCACTGATATGCGGATCCACTCTCTCATTCCGTAAGGGGCCAGCGGTCGAGCGATCACTCCATCTTTCTGCATCCATTCGAATGCCTCAATCCCGTTACCCACTCGGACTGTCACAAAATTCGCCGAACTTTTTATGTATTCAATATTTAGTGCCGAAATTCGGTTTTCCAACGCCGTCCTTCCTTGAGCATTCGCCTTGCGGCAATCATCCAGCCACTGCCTATCCTCCAGAGACGCCAATGCCGCGGCTTGGGCAACCGCGTTCACATTGAAGGGCTCGCGAGCTCGATTGAGCAGAGCTACCAGTTCCGGATCGCCAAACCCATAGCCGATACGCAGCCCGGCCAATCCGAAAATTTTAGAAAACGTTCGCGTGCAGAAAACTGGTTTTCCTCTCTCTATCAGCGGTCGCAGATCAGGTGGGTCATCTAAGTATTCTGAATACGCGCCATCAAATACGAACAAAACAGAATCGGGAAGCGATTCCGCGAAATCTATTATGTCCTGATTTGCGTTTGCAGAACCACTCGGATTGTCAGGGCTCGCCAGAAACACGACTTTCGTTCGGCTAGTTATGGCTTCCTGCATTCCATTCAAATCGTGACGATGTTCCAAAGTAGGGACTTCGACTGCTTTTCCACCGAAAAGCATGGTTACGAGCTTGTAGACAATAAACGCTCCTTGGCCGATCACAACCTCGTCATCTTCACCTATTAGAGCATGGCCTATCAGCTCCAATATCTCATTCGATCCATTGCCGACGATCAACTGGTCCATTTCCACTCCACACCAGCTAGATAGAGCTTTGACAAGCTCATAACATCCACTATCTGGATACAAATGTATATCCTCTATAGCCGCCTTGCCTGCAGCGATCCCCAACGGGGATGCCCCAAGAGGATTCTCGTTGGAAGCTAGCTTAACAATCGTGTTCGGATCGAGTCCCAAATCGCGAGCGACGTAGTCGATCGGTTTTCCGGGCTGATAGACCGGTTGCGACAGCAATTCCGTTTTTACCATATTATTGTATCGAGACATTCGCCTCTATCCCAAAGCCTACCTCGAGCCCCGTTACAAGTGAAATGGTCTTCGATTAGACGGATTGACCAACTTAACTCTTTTTAGTTTCACCATCCTTCGCCTTTACCAAAGCTATTGTCGCGCAAATTGTTAGGAAATGCTCAATAAGGGCCAGCCCTTCGATTATCAGATTCGAACAGTATCTACCTGCCGTCAGAATGCTTCCGAATCATGGCTTTTAAGAAGCGCTCGCGGCCTGGTATCGATAATTGTGGAAAATTCCGCCGAACCCCCCTTTGATCCTTTATAACGATCCAAAACTATCCCCTAGACTGAATTCATGAACGAACAGGTAACGAACTCCGCTCTCGCCCGATCCTTCCTCTGGCTTGGGATTACGGTTACCCTCTTCTTTATCCTCCATATCGGTCAAAAGCTGATCATACCTCTGATACTAGCGGTATTCATTTGGTATCTGATCAACGCGCTGTCCTTCGCAATACGGAAACTGAAGGTTCGCGGGAAAAGTCTACCTGCTCCCTTTCGATACATGGCCTCGGTCGCGATCATAGTTGGCATTCTGAGTGTCTTTTTCAATCTGATAACCCAAAACGTAAGCGCCGTCGTTCGAGTTGCTCCACAGTATCAGGCTAAGATCGGGCCGTTGATCGACAAAGTGTACAGCTGGTTTCCGTTTGATGAACCGCCGCCAATTAGAGAATTCGTTGGCCAATTCGACTTCGCCAACGTCGTGCGCGATGTGGCGGCCGCATTGGGTACGCTGGCTGGGAGTGCTGGATTGATCAGCATATACGTTATTTTCCTTTTCCTCGAGCAACGTAGTTTCAGTCCCAAAATCAAAGCCATCACCGCCGGAAATCTTCACGAGAGCGAAGTCGCGAAGATCATAGAGGAGATCGACAAGGATACCCGCACCTACATCGGCGTAAAAACCTTCACGAGCCTGACCACGGGCTTTGTCAGTTGGGGAATCATGGCTGCTGTAGGTCTCGATTTCGCTACCTTCTGGGGAATGCTTATCTTCTTTTTCAACTACATCCCCACAATCGGCTCGATCCTGGCAACCGCTTTTCCCTCTTTACTCGCTTTGATCCAATTCGACAGCCCTTTGCCGATCATTTCCGTTATCGGGGGGATAACGGCCACTCAGATGATGATCGGGAGCTTTCTCGAACCGCGGCTTCTGGGAAGCTCCTTAAATCTAAGTCCCTTGGTGATACTGTTGTCGCTCGGGCTTTGGGGCACGCTGTGGGGAATCCCTGGCATGTTCCTCTGTGTTCCAATCACCGTAATCGCGGTAATCATTCTGTCCCATTTCCCGCAAACGCGTCCGATCGCCATCCTCCTTTCCGGGGACGGTAATGTGAAGGGACCAGAAAACCGATTCTAGCCGTCCATTCGCAATAGCGATGCCTAATCGCAAAACGCGGCCATATCGTAAAGCTCGGGATCCCGTTTTGGCCCCATTAGACGCTGCTTCAGTTTTTTGAGACGCCCGCCTTCCTCGCCTTCTATATCGTCTCCCAAGTCGCCGAGAGCATCGCCAAATTCATCTTCCAATTGCTCGGGATCTTCACCCGCCTCCAAACGGGCAACCATCTCTTCCATTTCTCCGGGCAGTTTCTCGCCGGTCAAGGACGCCATTTTTCTCATAACGTGGGCCATTTGCTTCGGGTCGGGATTGTCTTCATCGAATCCCGACATATCCTTTTCCAGTTCGGCCATCATGCGTTCCATCTTGGCGTCGTCCATGCCTTCCATGGGGCCCTCCTCCGACGGGTCCTTGGCTTTCCCGACAAACGCGAAACCGGATACCTGCTTTTCCATGGTAAACGCAGCATTTTCCGGGCACTTCGGCACAGCATCCTTATAGGCCAGCGATTTCGCCAGAAACGAGTAGATCGTATTGTTTTCCTTACAATAGAATTCGTAGATCGGCATGAGAATTTGCAAATCAATCCGATCCGCCTTGGCAACGGAAAAATGCTTGTCTACCGATTAATATTTGTAATCACATCCTCAATACAGCGGAGTTCTCCGGCATCGAAATAGCCATTGATTTTCATGATGACCTGCTGGAGCAATCCATCCGGGCAGGAGGCTCCCCCCGTCAAAAGAATCCTCAGTCGCCTCTTGTTTTCTGGCAGAAAAGAGCGCGTCTCCAAACCACCTTGTTTGGGATTCTTGGGGTCGTAGGGAAACTCGAAATGCTCGATCCGATCATGAGACAGAATATTGGCCTCCGACTGGATGTAGAATGCGCGATCACCGAAGGCTTCCTGGCAAAGTCGATAAAGCTGATAGGTGTTCGAGCTGTTTCGGCCACCAACAACAATGGCCACATCCGCCCCTTGATTGATTGCCGCTGACAAGGCGTCTTGATTTACCTGGGTCGCGTAGCAAAGCGTGTCGCCTTTACTGCTCATTGCCATGTGCTCTTCGATATGGGCCGCGCCGTAACGTTCACGCAATGCCTCTTCGAGTCGTTCGATTATTCGCAGCGTTTCGTTTCGCAACAAGGTCGTCTGATTGACGATGGCCAATTTAGATAGATCTCGATCTGTATCGAAATTTTGGCTGCAGGTCTTGGCAAATGGCTGGAACAGACGCTTTCGCTGGCCTGAATCTTTTTCGGAAATCACGGAAGCCAGTTGTTCGGCTTCCTGCATATCTCGAACGATAATCGAGGGGGCGTGTTTTACGCTATTGGAAAACGTCGCTTTCGTCTCTTCATGCTCCGCCTTTCCATGAATCACCACAGTGTAACCCTGCTCGCCAAACCGTTTCGCCGCTTTCCAAACTTTTTCGACGAGCATACACGTCGCATCATACGCGTTCAAAGGGAGACCCTTTTCGATTAATCTCACCTTGTCCTCGTCGCGAGCTCCAAAAGCTGGTATAATCACGATGTCTTGATCGCTAAGCGTGTCCCAATGGGGCTTGCCCGAACCCGGGTCTATCACCGCTTTTCCTTTGTCGCTCTGCAAATACAGAAGCCCTCGCTTTTTCAAATCCTCGTTGACGAAGGGATTGTGTATCAGCTCGCTCAACATGAAAACCCGTCGCCCTGGATTCGAAGCGATTGTTTCATAGGCCCTTTCTATAGCGTTTTGCACACCCAGGCAGAAACCGAAGTGGCTGGGCAGCAAATACTCGACAGCTCCGAAATCCAAACTAGCCGGAGTCGACGCCGATCGCTCTTTGGATCGCTTAACCGTTTTGATAGCTTGGCAAAGCTCACTATGATATAGAGCCAAGGAATTGTCATCGATGTGATAGACATCCCGGTTCCTCTGCTTCTCTGTCCGAAAACGGTAGATGTAGTCAGTCCCTTTGAACCTCAAATAGGGAATGCGACTGGCCTTCGATCGGATCATCGGCAAATCGCTGGCGAGCTCACGTGACAGACCTGGAGAGAGTTCCTGAGAAGAGAAGCTACCGATGGCATAAGCGTCAAATCCCGCATCAGCAAGTTGCCTGGGAACGTCATAGCGCTCCATGTTGGCAAAATAAAGCTGAACCTCCCCTTCAACGCTGCCAATCGCCACGGGACTACCGCCATCCGATTCTATAAGTTCCAAAGCCAAGGGCTTCCAGTCTCCAAGACCCTCCAAATGTTCTTTGCCGTCAGGATGCTTTACCCGCCGCAAGATCGCCTTGTTATTTCCCAGAAACAGGTAGAGACGATGGCGGAGATTGTCCGGTTGATAGGGGCCTGGCTTAGCAGTCATTCGACTCTATCCCAAATCCTATTCAGGACGTCGACGCGAGCGAATATCGCGTTTCTATCAATCCAAACTATTAGCTGGATTTACTCTGGGTAACTCGAGATCGTTGCACGCTCAATATGGCAGAAGCCTCTCCTCAATCGAAGAACGGCAAAAGATGGAAGCTGACGAGATCACTCGATCTCTTTCCCCTGCGGAAAACCACCGCGGGCTACAGCGCCTCCCACCTAACCGCGGATTCTCGGGCTGCTCTCAACGTAGCCCTGCTAGCCTTCCCGCAGGGCATGGCCTACGCAGTTATCGCCGGACTTCCCCTGTCCTACGGCCTTTTCGGATCTGCGGTCGCCTCCATCGTCGGGATGTTGTTCGCCGGTTCGCGTTTCATTGTCCTAGGGCCCACGAATGCCACTTCGGTAATGGTCATGAGCTCGTTCGCGGCAATCGGGCTGTCTGGAGACAAAGCGGTAGAACACCTGTCCCTTCTTCTCGTAATGGTAGGCTTGCTCTTGGTGGTCGGAGCCTACTTGCGAATCGCCACCTTGATCCAATATATCTCCCGCTCGGTCATAACCGGGTATATAACCGCTGCCGCCGCCCTCATCATTGCTAATCAAATCAAAAAGGCTCTTGGCTTCGAGTTCCCGGCCGATGCTCCATCAACTACTTTCTTCGAAGTCGCCAGCCAGACAATTAACGGGCTGATCAACACGCATCTCCCCACTCTTGGTCTCAGCGTAGTCACAGCGCTAATCTACCTCGGGCTGAAACGCTACGCGCGAGAACTTCCAAATGTCGCTCTCACGCTAACGCTTTCATCGGCTATCGCATTCGTAGCCCAAAAATTTTCTCCGGATTTGCACGTAGCCTTGATGCCCAGCTTGAACTTAGCTGGCTGGGGACTCTCCCTGCCCGAAGTAGACTTTGACTCGGTCAATCTGCTGCTTACTCCAGCCATGGCTATCGCTCTCCTTTGCGTTCTGGAAGGGAACTCGATCGGAAAATCCTTGGCTGCCCGAGAAGGAGATCGCTTGGACAGCAATCAAGAGATGCTCAGTTCAGGAATGGCCAATATCGCCTGCGGACTCTTTTCGGGTATGGCCGCATCGGGATCGCTTACTCGCTCTCAACTAAATTCAAGCAGCGGGGCTAAAACGCCTATCTCCAGCCTGCTTTCAGGTCTTATCGTGTTAGCCGGAGCCTTCGTCTTAGCTCCATTGATTGGATACATTCCATGCGCGTCGCTTGCAGTCGTCGTTGTCGTCATCGGGATATCTCTGATCAACGCTCATCAGCTACGCATGGTCACCAAGACGACTAAATCCGATAGCATCACTTTCTTTGTCACTTTCCTCACCGGACTGGTCTTCGCCCTCGACTTCGCCATATACGTGGGGACCGCCTGTTCCATCGCCTTATTCATAAAAAAGGTAGCCAATCCGGAAATCGTGGAATACGCATTCGACAAGGAAGGCCAGCTCGGGAAGCTAAACAAGAGAGAAGAACGCGGGGATCTCGAAGTATCCATCGTTCACGTCGAAGGAGAGCTTTTCTTCGGAGCAGCCGAGCTTTTCCGTGATCAAATGCGGCGCGTCAGCGATGCCGAAAACCTGAAAGTAGTTATCATGAAACTGCGCAACGCTCATAATCTCGATGCTACTAACTGCATGGCCCTCGAGGAGCTGATTAAATACATGAACGAACGGGACCGCATTCTCCTGGTCAGCGAAGTTCGCCCCGATACCATGCGCATTCTCAATAACTCGGGCCTGGTGGATATAATTAAACCCAGAAACCTGTTTCCCGACGAAGAATCCAATCCCACCCTCGCCACAGCCAAGGCCCTCAAGCGGGCCAAGGAAATAATTGGCGACCGGGAAACCAAAGTCTCAATCTACGCCAAGGAAAAGCGATAGGCCAAATATCTAGAACCTACCACTTCAATGTGGGCGGCAGGTATTTGGCGATGAGGTCTTCGTAGTAGGGCCGCAGCTCGCTCCAGACGGGCTCTTTCGGGCTCTTCGTGTAAAGGTCGAATGGATTGAATCGCTTTACCCAAGGGAGCATAGCTCGGTCGTGATCATCGAGCAAGTACTCGTATTCACCTTCTCGATGCCAGGCATAAAAAGAATGGTAGCGAATCATGTAAAGTCCAGGATCCGGCAAATAGTCCTTAACCCGCTGATACATGTACTCGTCGTGCCCCCAAGACATGTAGACGTTTCTCAAGCCGCAACCTTCTTCGTAGATCCCCAGTTTCGTATTGTAGCGAGGGTCTTGAGAATCGGGATTGTCCGCGAAAAATTCCGGATAGACTATCTTATCGCTAAACTGGCACCCGACTGGAAAGGTATCGCCCACTACTGCCCATTGCTGCTCTCCAAACACGCAAAGCAATTTTCCTAAATCGTGTATCAGCCCCACTAGGACGAACCAATCATCGCATCCGCGAGCCCGGATAGATTCGGAAGTCTGCAAGAGATGCTGGATTTGCGGCAAATCGATATCCGGATCGGAATCGTCTACGAGCGTATTCAATAGCTCGATAGATTCGATAATGGTCAATTCCTTGCGCTCCCGACGCTCCCCCAGAAACTCCTCCCGTTTCTTCATGACGAAATCGAAGGTCTGGTGCTTATGGTTGAGGCGATAGAATTCGCGAACGCAATCCCGGGCGGGGTCATCATAATTGCGATAGTCTTCTCGCTTCTTATGCTCCGGCTCCGGATAGGTTGCCGTTTCTACGAAATCTTCCCACTGCTCGATATTTTCCAAGGGATTCGATTCTTTAGACGCGTCACTCATAGGGCTGATCTCCGATTATTCTAGCTCTTAGAAAAACAGTAAACGAAGATTGGGCAATCCAATACTCAGCTGAGATCCCCGCATTATACTCGCAGAATCTCGCTAATTTCCAAAAGAATAGCTTTCAGTAGACACAGGTCGCCGCTTTCCGCTCGGCAAGGTGTGCTCGAGCCCCAAACGCATCTTCTGCTTGTGCTGGAAATACTGCAGCTCGAATGAATGCCGCCCTTTTTCCAGTCTGATCTCCCCGCTCACTTCCCGAAATGGGTGTTTCCTAGGGTCGTCAACCACGGTCCTTCCATCGATCAGGAGTCTCGCGCCATCATCGGACTCCAAGTGAAAAATGTAGTCTCCTGATTCAGGCAAATCGATGAATCCCTTATAAACCAGGCCAAAGCTTTCTTCGCGCCTAGAATCGGATTCCGGATCGATTTTCCAAACTGCTTTGGATGTCGTCGGAGCCATGAGGGAAAAATCCGGCAAGGCATAGCGCAGCGAACGATTGTCACCATATTCGTAATACTCGCATATCAGCCCTTGGCTGGGCTCGATTTCTTGGAAACTTACCGTGTCTACCTCGCTGGGCGTGCCGTTTGACGCGAATAGTCGAGCCTTTAACGTGGCATTTCGATCTATCGATATTGGAGCGGTGTAGATACTCGAGCTTCGATCGGGTTTCGAGCCATCCAGAGTGTAGCGAATCTCCCCAATATCCGGGGAGATGGCGAAATCAAACTCGATGCTGTCGTAGAAAACCAGCGACTCCTGAGCAGCCAATTCTATCTTCCGATTCTTGAGCTCGATAGCGTGCTTTCCCGAAATTTCGAGCCCTGGCAAACCGGGCTCATCGAAAGAAACCCAGCCATCGAACTCGAGAAAGACCCGGTCGTCGCTGGCGAAGGCAGCCATGGGCTCTATGTCGACGGCCACCGTTTTACTAGCGCCCGGCTTCAAGGCGACTTCGAGATTGCCCGGCCTAGTATGGGCATGATGACTGTGGGAAAACGATCCTCGGTAAGCTATAGCATGGGGCGAGCGATTCCAGAAAGTCAGATAGGCCACGCCCTCCCCTAACTTCCCATCTCGCTCTTCGAGGATCACGTTTGTATCCACTTCCGCGCTCATGGTAAGCAGGTAAGAATAGTAGGCTACATCGTCGCCCGCTACATCATCTGGAAGGATCCCGTCCAAACGGATATTGGCCAATACTGGACCTTCATTCGTCATCGTTACCCAGGTGATATGGTCGAACTCGCCGAAATCATTTCCCCGCAAAGGGCTGCCGCCACCAGTAGTTGCCAGTACATAGTAACTTCGATCTTTGCGCTCGAAATGCCGATACATGTGCTGATGTCCCGCGAATACGGTGTAGTCGCGATCCTGGAGCAGGTCCTCGAATTCGTGAATGTTGCTGTCGTGCGGAGATGCCCAAAGCGGATGGTGCAGAAATACGAAGGTCCAACGAGCATCCTGATTGTCGGCCAATATGCCTTTGAAATAGCTTACTTGCTCTGGACTAATATGCCGCTCGATTCCATCGTTCGAAAACAAGGCGACAATTAAAGCTCCCTTGTATTTGTAGTAGTAATACGTCGTGCCGAAACGTTCTTCCCATTGGGATCGCATTACTTCGTACGGCACTCTTCCATCGACCCACTTGGCCTGAATGTCATGGTTCCCTGCGAGGAAAAAGAAGGGCATCTCCAGCTGGTCTACCCAGCCCATGAATTCATCCCATTCGGCCGCGTTGGTATCTCCGTTCGCAGACGTACCTTGGATTAGGTCCCCCACGCTCATCACGAATTCGGGTCGCAACCAGTTTAGCTTGCGAACCGCGTCTTCGAAGACTCCGGCTCGTGGACTACCCGTACGGTCGCTGACGATAGCGAATTGGAATTGTTCCGGATCGTTGAGGAAGTTCAGATGCGTCCACGGTTTGGCATCTGTATCCACACCCGATTCGAATCGAGCTCGACCTTGAGGGCTGTCATCCTGGCCTAGCCCAACTGCCAAGCCGCCAAGTAGCCATGACGTTGCCCGCAAAAGGGGAATTCTGAATACGCGCATCGAGAAACCGTTCATATCACTAATGACCCAAACTCAATCCAATTGACCGGCAATTTGCAAAGTTTGAATCCGTTACATTCCCGCGCTGACAATTGCTCCAACGAGAAATTCCCTGCGCAGCCTATTGAATTAGCTTTTCAAGGCCTCGTGGGGCGCATTACCTTCCCAAACGTTTTCAAAGCGAACCCTACCTCGAATTTATGGCTACGATAGAACTGAAACCCAAGGTCCAATTCGGAATCGTTCCGACTCACATCAAGTTCGTCGGCGGGCTCGTGCCCGACGAGAATGGAAAGCTCCCACGAGGGGAGGACGGACGGCTGCTGGTCAATGCGGAATTGGAACGCGTAAACGAACAATCCAAAGTCCGCCCGAATTGCTCACAGACTGCTTTGTTCCCCGGAGCTGATGAGGATGATCTGAGCGAGATGCTCGCCGGGTTCAAGGATCTGGGTCTCACCCCTCATGTCATCATGATGGTCGCAGGCGGCAATCCGATGGACCCCGCAGACGAAGACAAGATCGCTCCGGGATTACTGGCGGGTTTGGAAGCTGCCAAGAAGCACGGTATCGAGCACGTTTCATCCACGTCTCTCGAGGAATGGATGCAGCCCGATAAACAAGAGCTCACCGGCAAGGATTTCGATGATGCAGTCGCTCAACTCGTGAAACTGCACACACGAGTTTGCCGCGAGGCCGACGTACTGAATAGCTGTATCAAAGCCTGGCACTTCGAGTTCCTACGCGGCATCGAGTTTAAGACGTTCACCGACATTCGCAAAGCTTGGACAGTGACCAAGGCCGCTAATGAAGCGATAGGACAGCCGTTTTTCAAAGTGCTCGTAGACGCTGCCCACTGCGGCGACTCCGATCTGAGCATGGAAGAGAATGCCGCCGTTATCGAAGAGATGGGCCGGGAGGATGGTTTCAGCATGTTCCACGCTTCCGCAAAGACGACCCGCGGATGCCTATCCACCGACGATGGCTGGGTCGGCAATTTGCTCACCGCTTGCGCGGCAACCGGCAAATTGGAAATCGTTCTGGTAGAGCTTTTCCACCATGAGGATCCCGCCCTGGCTGGCCTACGCGAGGCGGATCCTCGCCACGGGATCGATACCACCGATGGTCGCACCTACACTGAAGCGGTTTGCGATGGTTTGGAATCCGTCGCCCGTCGTCTTAACAATCTCGTGAACCGCGGCATTCTAGAGCGATAAATCGCTCAACCAATACTAGCCATTCGAGCCACAACATCCGCCATGAAATCGATAAATCGCATCTTACTTCTATCAACTGCTATCACTGCTTCGACGGCTCTCGCCGATTGGCCCCAATGGCGAGGCCCAGAAGGAACCGGAATATCTACCGCTAAGAATCTTCCGACATCCTGGAGCGAGGACAGCAACGTAGCCTGGAAAGTCAAAATGCCGGCCTGGAGCGGATCGACCCCGATTGTCGTCGGAGACCGGGTGTTCGTCATGTCGCCATCTGTACAGGTCAAGCAAGCTTCTCCGGAGCCGAAACAAGTCCAAGCCCCTCCCAGAAGAGGTCCCGGAAATCGGGGGCCTGGTCAGAGAGGCCAAGGTGGACAGCGACCAAGGCGGGGCGGCTCCCCAGCTGCTGTGGACGGACCCGGAGGAGATCAGCTGTTGATGCTTTGCCTTTCTAGGGATAGCGGAGCCGAACTTTGGAGAGCCCAAATCGACCAAGGCAACGAGCTGAAGCGAAAGCAAAACAACAGCTCCCCCTCACCGGTTAGCGACGGAAAACATGTTTGGGCGACTACTGGCAATGGCGTAGTGGCTGCCTACACTATCGATGGGCGCAAACTTTGGCAGAAAGACCTTGAGGAATTGTACGGCGAATTCGGGCTGAATTGGGGCTTTGCCTCATCGCCTCTGCTCTACAACGAAATGCTCATATTCGGAGTCGTCCGGGGTCAGAATACCGATGCTCCTGGATACGTTGTCGCTCTCGATGGCGCTACTGGAAAAGAGCTTTGGAAAGTAGATCGACCCACTGACGCTCCCTACGAATCAAAAGATGCTTACACGACTCCCATTCCCGTGGAGGTAAATGGAAAAACCCAAATCGTTGTATCTGGTGGCGCTTATGTGACCAGCCATGATCCAAATTCCGGTAATGAAATCTGGCGCTCAGGAGGCTTGAACCCTGAAAACTCTCGGAACTATCGCATCATTGCATCGCCTGTGGCGGCGAACGGAATCGTGTACGCGCCCTCTAGAAAAACCCCACTATTGGCAATCAAAGTTGACGGAAAAGGCGATGTCACGGAATCGCATTTGGCCTGGAAGATGGAAGATCGGGCGGGACCCGATGTTCCCACTCCCATCTCCGATGGCACCTACTTTTATGTCCTCAACGACTTCGGCCAGGTTTCCTGCTTCGATGCCCAAACAGGCGCCACGATTTGGGGTCCGGAAGAAACCGGAATCGGCCGCGTCAGCTCGTCCCCACTCTTAGCTGACGGAAAGCTCTACTTGGTCAGCGAAACCGCCGAAGTGGCCGTCGTCCAAGCCGGTTCTGAATACAAGCTACTGGGTGCCAGTTCCCTCGATGATAGCTACACACTTTCATCCCCAGCTGCCGCCGGAGACCAGATCTTCATCCGCACCGGCGAGCACCTATACTGCCTGAGCAAAGGGTAGCGCGTAGCGCGATGCTTTAGCGCGCGCAAGGTAGCACAGGCTTCCAGCCTGTGTCCGATGGAAAGTACACAGGCAAGATGCCTGTGCTACTGCTGAAACCGAAAACGCGAGCTGACGCTCCGCATTACGAAAGGAAAAATTAAACCTTACGCCTTACTCCTTTAGCCTTAACTAAAACCGCCAATCCAGGCGCACGCCGTAGGACTCTGGGTCGCCAGGCGTACCCGCGAAGATTTGCGGGTTAATGAAGGTGTAGTAAAACTCGTCACCTAGGTTTTCACCGTAAACGACGACCGTAAATTGCTCGTTTCGGAAGCCGATTTGAGCGTCATAAACTTCGTAACCGCCTTCACGAAATAGACCAGCATTCGATTCGTCGAAGAAAGTTTCCCCTATGCTGCGAAAAGTACCTTGTAGAAAGAAACCGTTTTCAAAGCTATAGCGCGCTGATCCGCGAATGGTGTATTCCGGTGTGAACGGCACTTCCAATCCTCCTAAATCCGCTCCACTGAAGGGATCAATGTGACGATCGAAGGTAACATCGTTGAAGCCGAGCCCTCCTTCGAGAACGAAGCTGGGAACTGGGCGCCAAACGATTTCGGATTCGACTCCTTGAGAGGAAACTTTGTCGGCGTTGATTACCAAATAATCGGTAGATTCAGGAACGGAACGCTCTAACTGGTAATCATCAATACTTATATCGAATCCGGTAATCCGCAGCTCAACCGTATCGTCAATTGCCGCGAAAGCGAAACCTATCTCATTAGACCAGGAGGACTCGTCCGCGAATGCCGCCATCGACGGGTCATTCATAAATGCGCTGTAGCCTCGTGGCTTGAATCCTGTTGCAGAGCGTCCGAAAATGGAAACGTATTCGCTCAGATTAAAATCGAATCCGGCGCTTGCTGAGAGGTAGGTATTGGATTGATCGTCGAGAACGGGGGCAACGCCGACAGGGGACGTCTTGGATCGATCGATTGACGTATCCGTTTCTTGAGCGCGAACGCCGACATCGATAACGAACTCTTCAGAAATATTGAAAAACGCGTGTCCATAGGCCGCGATCTCCTGCTCATCGATAGAAAAGGTCGTATCTTCTGTAAAAACTGGGAAAAATGGTGGAGCCGGGAAAACGCGAGTCGTATCGCCGCTCGTATCCTTATCCATGAAAAAGAGCCCTACTCTCCAATCGACTGGATTGCCCTGTTCATCGGATTCCCAGCGAAACTCCTGAGTCAACAGACTTTGGTCCTGCTGGATCCAGGAGGTCGAAATCGGGTCCGGGCTGAGGTCTAGGTCGACCGTTGATGGATCGAGCTCCCAGTCTTGAAGAGCGGTTATCGATTTGAAAACGCCCGATCCCAATTCTCGGTCCAGATGCAGAGAAATCTGGCCCCGCTCGATTTGCGTTTCGCCTTCCAGATCCGAACCAACTGCGAAGGGGTCCGGGCTGAATAGAGAAGATAAGCGCTGGCTCCCATCATTGATATCTTCTTTGACGAGTTTGACCCGGGCATTCCATTCACCGGGCGAGAAAAAGAGGCTGTAATGAGCGCCGCGCGCTTCTCGAGTATCGGTCTCCCGACCTAATGAAGCGTTCGTGATGTAGCCATCTCGCTCATTGTGATAAACTGTCAGGCTGTGGGCGACGTCAGATCCAGAAATGGGCCCAGACACGTTGGCTCGGAAAGCGAGCCTGTCGAATGACCCTGCTTCCAAGCCCACTTCTACGCGCTGATCCTGCATGGGCTTCAAGCTATTAATCTCAATCACTCCCGCAGGTCCATTGCGTCCGAAAACCGTTCCTTTTCCTCCACGGTGAACTGTCAGGGCATTACCGGAAAGCAGCTCCGAAGAGTAGGTAAACACGTCCCCTGAAGGCACGTCATCAATATACTGAGCTACGCCAGCCGGGCTGAAAAAGAGCGTATTACCCATGCCACGCATAAGAATGGAATCACCATAACCTCGAGTCTCGCTCGAAGCGACAAAGAGATTGGGCACCAATCCCGTCGTCTCCTGGACCGATTGCATTTGGTACAAATCCACCGCTCCCGTGGTGAATGCGCTAGTCGGTCCTGCTTTCTCCGACAGGGAGTCACCCGCAATTACCCGGATGGGAGATAATTCGTAAATATCTAGTTCCCCAGAGCCGCTTTGGGCCAAAACCGCAGTGCAGCCACAGGAAAATGCAGCGAAAAACGTCAAATTTTTGAGCATTATAGAGAATAGGTTGTAGAAAGTGGTGTAGTTGAAGGGATTTTCCCACTCAAACAACGAAAAAGGACAATTCGTTACATTTCACATCCATTTCCGTATGTGAGTGACTCAACCAATAAAGCCGAGTATTCAGACAAACGATATGAAAATAGAGACGCCGATCCTTGCCCTGGCACTTCTGACCCTGGGCCCCGTTCTTAAAGCCGACCTCCCATCTTGGAGGACCACCCGCAATGGCGTTTACGACACAGCCAACGCTCCAACCGAGTGGGAATCAAAGCTGCTTTTCGAAACACCCCTACCATCCAAGAGCAATGGAACGCCTATTCTTGTTAGCGATCGTATCATTTTCACTGCAGAACCCGCCCTACTCATTTGCGCGGACCGCGATACCGGCAAAATTATTTGGGAACGCTCCAACGACCTCATGGAGCTCAACGATCTGAGTGAACAAAAGCGCGAAGCCCTCCAAGCCCACAAGGCCCGTATCGCCGATGTCGAACGTAGCTCGCAAAAATTGCGGAGCGATACGCGCCGGCTTGAAAGGACACTCGACCGCGATCCGGACAACACAGAGATTAAGGAGCGTCTCGAGGGCATGTACCAAGAGCGCGAGTCACTCGACGCTGAATCAGCAGCTCTGATGGGAGATCCCGAATTTCGCCAATTCGTCAAGCCACCCGCCCACAATACTAACGGCTATAGCTCTTACACTCCCTACTATGATGGGAAACGACTCTATGCCGTTTTCGGACTCGGCGTCGTCGTCGCCTACGATCTGGATGGCAATCGGCTCTGGTCGAAATTCATCGAGCATCCTGACCACCGCTGGGGAGGGGCCACTATGCCGCAAATCGTGGATGGGAAGCTCATCGTGCGATTCGATGACTATATTGCTTTGAATCCAAAGAATGGGGACGAAATATGGAGAGCTCCTTCGGAAGTCGTGTTCGGCACCCCTGCTCCTTTCCAGATTGAAGGTAAATCATTCCTCTTTACGCCTCGTGGAGAAGTCATCCGGGTTTCCGATGGGAAGGTCATCCAAGAGGGCTTGGTCTTTCTCCATGCCACTCGCGACTGGTCGATCTTCAATTCTCCAGCCGTGGTGGGCGATCTCATCTATGCCGTTAGCGGCGTCGAGAAAGCCAACGGCGATGCCTACGCCTATCGCATTCCCAAATCATTGGATACGTTCAATAAAAAAGGTTTGGAGCTAGCCTGGCATACAGAGGTGGAAAACGACCGCTACTACGCCTCCCCCCTCATTCATGATGGTCTGGTTTACATAGTAACCCGTGAAAACAAGATAACAGTTCTCGAGGCTAAAACCGGCAAGATCGTTTACACCCACGAGATCAAGGGAGCCCGAGGCACGGCCTATCCTAGCATGACCCTCGCCGGCGGTAAAATCTATCTAGGCATCGATGACGGCCATATGGTGATTTTCAAACCCGGCAAGAAATTCGAGGAAATCGCTCGCCACTCCGTCGGGCCCTACCGAAGCACTCCCTTATTTACAGAAAACGCCGCCTACTTGCGAACCTATGAATCTCTTCAAGCGGTAAGCAGTTTATAGTTAGAATTAAATCTGACATAAACTGAGAGGTATTATGGTAGGGCTGACTGTCTCTAGTCGGTCGGAATAGGAGCGCTTTGTTGCAGCTATTTGAGGACCAACAAGCCTACCGCGATCCGAGGGTACATTCACAAACAAGAAACGCAATTAGGCTCGAAATCCCGGAACTTTTGCGTTGCCTTGCTCTCAGACCAACGGAACCCATTTCAGAAGGTTAAACGCTATGAACCGCACTAAATTTTTCCTCAGCCTTGTATCTATTGCCGCTATCGGATTGCAGACAACTCAGGCGGATTGGCCCCGATTCCTGGGCCCGAACGGAAATGGAATCATCGCCCAAGACGATGCATTCAACACTGACTGGACATCGAAGCCGCCCAAAGCCCTCTGGAGCCGCCAAATTGGGCTGGGCTGCTCGTCCTTCGCCATAGCCGGAGAAAAAGTTTTCACACTCGGAAATCTAAACAACGAAGATACCGTTTGGTGCTTCGACAGCGAGAGTGGCAAGGTCATCTGGAAGTACACTTATGATGAGCCCAAAGGAGCAAAGTATTATACAGGAGGCACGTCATCCACCCCGACAATCGATGGCGATCGCGTCTACACGGTTTCCAAGCAAGGAAAGCTCTTCTGCTTCAACAGCGACAATGGAGACGTTCTTTGGCAGCGGGATTACAGCAAAGACTTTAACGGAAAACGGCAAAGCTGGGGTTGGGCCGCTTCGCCAGTCGTCTACGGAGAACTCCTGCTGATCGATCCAGGCTCTAAGAAAGGTTCTCTCGTCGCCCTCAATAAACTGACCGGGAAGAAAGTTTGGGCTGCTGGCGAAGAAGAGTCGGGCTACTCCACACCCGTGCTCTATGAGCGTGATGGCACTGACTACGCAGCCGTTTTCCACAAGAAGGCGCTGGCCGCCTACGATTTGCAAAACCCCGGTGAACCGGTATTCCGGTTTCCTTGGCGAACCAGTTACGGAGTCAATGCTACCAATCCGCACTACCTTGACGGAAAATTCTACTTGGGCTCCGGCTACGGCCAAGGTTACGCGGTTATCGATATTACCCAACCGGAAGCGGAGATCATCCACCGTGATCGCGAACGAGGCCTCAAAGTCCAAACGAGTCTGCGGATCAACGATCGCGTCATTGCCCACTACGGGGGAGACGGAAAGCCCGGTGATCTCGTGGCGATCGATTTCGAATCCGGGAAAACGCATTGGGAATACGACGTTCCCGGCGACTTAGGCAATCCCATTGCCATAGGAGACAAGATCCTCGTATTCACGGATTCCGGACACGTCATTTTGGGAGAGGATGCCGGAAACGAGTTTAAGGAATTGGGCCGGCATCATGCTGTTCTGGGAACCAGCTGGGCGCCCCCTGCCTACGCCGATGGAAAACTCTTCATCCGCAATAACCAAGGCAAGGCCGTCTGCCTTTACGTATCCAAATAATTAGGTAGCGTAATACTTTGGCCCGTGCCCTCGTTTAGTGGCATCTAATATTGCTCGGGCTAAAGTGCTGAGCTACTGATGAACTACTCTCGATCTAGCCAAGATCCGCCGGCCAGAAATCCGCCATCCACCGCGAACGTTTGTCCCGTCGTGTAAGAAGATCCTGGCCCCACCAGAAATAATGCCATACCGGTTAGCTCTTCCGGCACGCCACCTCGTTTCATGGGAATACGGTCGTCCAAAAAAGCGACTTTTTGAGGATCGCTGAACAGGCCCGCTTCCGTCAATGGGGTGCGAATAAATCCGGGAGCCAGGCAATTCACGCATATGTTATCTTTGGCCCATTCCAGCGCCAAGGTTTGCGTCAATTGACCAACCGCCGCTTTGGTCATCCCGTAAACCGAAATACCTCCTATACCCGTCAGGGTCGTTAACGATCCTGTATTCAGAACTTTGCCACATTCTGAATTCTTCAAGTGCGGATAAGCCGCTTGGCAGAGCCAGAATACGCAGTCGAGATTGACTGACATGATGGCTTCGAAATTCTCTTCTGTCACGTCAACCGCAGGCTCTCGCCGATTGGTGCCAGCATTGTTGACCAGTATGTCGATTCCACCGAGTTTTTCTACAGCCTGGGCAATCAGGGCTTCCGAATCAGCTTTACTGGCAAGCGGCTGTTTCAGTGGAATCGCGGTTCCGCCACGGTCAGTAATCGACTGAACGGTATCGGCAATCTTCTGCTCATTGGTCCCATGCACGCCTACCGTCGCCCCCGCTTCCGCGTAGCAGGTTGCGATTGCCTGGCCAATTCCGCTGCTTGCGCCAGTGACCAGAGCCCGCTTGCCTTTCAGCGAATAGAGACGTTCAAATACATTTTCCGATAACATAAAACCGGTGTAGAAGGGCGCATCGGGAATGGCAATAGCCTATCCCGGAAAGATTAAGGATAATTTGAGAATTGTTTTAACATCGCTCATCAGCTTCGCCAATTCGCTGGATCCCGCAGCCGCGGGAGCAGGTTGGCGCTAAATTTTATCCATATTGTAATGTATTGATAGATACATCGTAATCTCTATTGTTACACGAAAGGTAGCGGCCGATCACCGAACGGCCACATAGATTAAAATTACACTATTGATTGTCTTGTTCCAGAACCACCTGGACGATTGACATCTCCGATCTCTATCTGGCCTTCCAGGTCGGCTACGGTTCGGCCCGAAATGAATACCCGATTATCTTGGCCCTAGTTGATCCTAAGACTCGAAGTCTCGCTGCAGGTCAGCGACTACGGGGGCGTTACCGCGGTAGCCGATGTAGGACCAGAAAGCGGCATTGAGCAGGATGGCTACGATCAGCAGTGAAAGATTAAACACCGGCGCGGCCACTCCTAGATGGCTCATGGAAGGGATGATGGATACAACTGCCGCGCACAGCCCTACACCAACGCCCCAGCCGACAAGCGAACGCAACTCCGAAAAAACGATTTTCTTTCGAACCGTGCTGGGAATACCTATGGCGTCGAGCAAGGCAAACTCATGCCTGCGCTCAGAGAGATTCCGAGCCACCACCACACCCAATCCCGCGCTGCCCAGAATGACACCGAGACCTCCCAGAACATGGAAGATGGCGATGTAGGTGTTCTCTACTTCATGGTAAGCCTGCAGGCGGTCGTAGGCGATCTCGACTTGTCCTCCCCAGGGGCTCAACCAGGATTCTAGCTGAGCCCTTCGTCGATCCAGACTGCCTCCCCAATCATCGATCAAGAAAAGCTGGTAACCTTCATGCTGCGGGTACTTTTCCAGCAATGCTCTCTCATCAATAAGAATGCTGCCTTGGAAAACCGTATCGCTTATGGCCCCCACGAGCTCCACTTCAAACGGCCGCCCAGCGCTGTCCGTGTAAGTGAGCCGATCGCCTAGCTTTCGCTTCAGAGCCCACTGCAACGTGGCGCTATCGATAAAGGCTGGTATGGCCTCCGAGTCCGTATCCGCCTTCAACAAATTCCAACCTTGGCTAGCGTCTAGGCCTTCACGAATCGAGTGAAAGGTAAAAGCGCCTCGTTCCTGGAAATAGTCTGATGACATCCCCAGCAAGCGTGGATTGGCGGTTTGATTGAGATTGAAACAGCTGGCGTCATCCCCTTCACCTATGCGAATTGCCGCGATCGCTTCGTCGGACGCGACATCGAAGAGATTGTCCGGTCCCGAGTAGTCTGCCGGATCGCTCAAGGGAATCGACGTTTCCGCCCAAAATGAGAATCCACCGTATCCGTTTTTCGGATCATTGCCACTCGTATCTTTCTCTTTTCTAAAAGCGGCAACCGACACCACCAGAAAAACGCCACAGGCTAAGGTGCCGACCACGGTCAAGCTTCGCATCGGTCGCCGACCATTGTTCAATCGGCCAACACGGGTGGCATCGATGGCGGATCCTTTAGATCCCCGATCCAACCCAATCCTCGATGCGCAGATCCCGATACCTCCAATGAGCCAGCAGAATCCGGCTAGAAAATAGCCTACTTGGATGGGGAGCATCTGAAGCAGGGATAGGATCAGAGTGACGCCGCCAAAAACGATACCGCAAATTCCAACGATCAGAGAAAGCCCTCGCTTCCGATTTTGCCCCAAAACAGTTTCTTCGGACCCTTGCTGCAAACGGAAGCTCGCTTGGGTTTTACTCTGCCTGCGCAGCGTGTACCAAATCGTGGCTAAGGCCAAAACCATGTTCGCCAATACCCCAATCGCGATCGTTCGAGAAGAGGCCTGGAACGCGAACAAGGATCCAGTCGAGTCTGAGCTCCAGATCGTTTCCAGAAATCTCAAGATGCCCCAAGTGTATCCAGCTGCTAATGGCAATGCCAGCAGCGTTCCAACATGAACAATTATGAATGAACTGAGCAGCCGCCACCAACCGATCCTCTTGGGACCGATACCCAAGGACACCAGCAAGGCATTTTCCCGATTCACTTGCTGCATAGAAAAGCTGAAGAGCATGGCCACTAAGCTCAGCGACGCGACGATCAGGAAGAAACTCATGCTGATGAATAGGCCTCCAATATCCACTGGCGACACTGCCGAATCCAACGCCGTTTTCCGAAACGGGAGCGTTCGGGCCCCAATCATTCTAGGATCCAGTTGAGACAATACCGAGGCTCTCAACGCTTCCTTGCCTAGCGCCTCAGTCGGGACACGCAAAGCGGTGTATACTCCCCAACGGTTAGCCCATTCTTGCTCCCCTGTTTCCAGGGAGATAAACGCTTTCGGAGCGCCCTTGTAGTCGTCCCAGTAGTCCTCGTCCTTCTCGCGAATTCTATCCAGATCTAATGGCATTCCGGCATCCCAGTCGGCAGAATCTTCCGCACCGGCTACGCCAGGGAAATCCGGCATCCACAGCTGATCCGCTACCAAACCTTCGTGAGGCAGAACGGCTCTAATGGTGTAGGATGTCGTCTCCTCTACCAGTTCGCTAGATTCATCGATTACGTAGTAAGACAGATCCAAGGAGTCGCCTACTTCAGCCCCCAAATCATCCGCCAGCCAACTGGTTATCGTCGCTTCACTTGAATCCAGATCGCTCCCCAAAAAGGGAGCCGCATTCTGGCCCGCAGCAGTCACCATCGAGTACGGCGTTTCCTTTTCGCCCACGCGAAGGGTATTCGCCAAATAAGTGATTACTGGTTGAACCTCGGACACGCTCGACTGAACGGCGGCGACAATAGCTTCATCTATGAAAACCCGCTCGCTGCTAATCTCGGTGGATTGCGACAGCGGCACATCCACCGTCGACAGCCCATAATCTTCTAAGGTCAAATAGGGCTCAATACTGGAGAGAAACTCCCCGTCATCAACCGGCTCGCCACCTCCTCTCGAGCCCAAGAGAATCAAATTGGCCCGGTCTTTTCGTTCGATCTGATCCTGTATCCACTCGATGGGGGCGAATACCGTAAATGGCGATATCTGATTTGCCTGCAGGCTGAATCGACCATACTGGTCGTCGCTACGAATATCCGACACCGTTACCCGAATCCCTATGACGTTGTCCTTGCTGCCCGATAGCGGCGCATCCCTCGAGAGCAGACCCGGTTTTTCGATGCGAAGCACAAACGCATCGCCAACCTCAAGCTGCAAACGGTCCGCTAGTCGCTGATTGACTGCAACCGCATTGGCTTTCTCGAAATCCGGGCCTCCATCGGGCGATGGAGAAAAACTCCAAAATCGGGCATCTACTCCTAGGGCCTGAACATTGGGCGCGAGCAAGTCTCGATCCGACCGAGAGGCGCTTCCTCGAAGCATCAATGCAGGCGCCGCTGGGATCCCTAAGCCACGTTCCAGGTCGCTGGAAAGGTCTTCTCGTACGAATCGGTCTCCCACCGTGAGCAAATACTCCGCTTGCCCAACTCGCAGCGAAGCGAGCCGCTTGAGGGCCCCACTAACGGAATCCCCGGCAAACAAAGCCCCTAGTAGGACAGTGGCGCCCACAACCGTCCCGGCAAGCACGCCCAGGTGCGACTTTCTATAGTGCCAGAGGCTGTTAACTAGGAACTTTAGCTGCATGGGAGCACACGTCTAATAGTGATATGCTGGGTCCCGATTCCCTTGTGGTGGGGCTGCTTATCCCTAAGCAGCCGAATCGCAACTTGAGCCGGAAAAAGCTAGGGACAGTCGGCCCTACCTTTGCGCATACTTGATCAACTAATGCCATACTTTCTGGACGTTTCTCTTGATCACCATATCTCAAGGACTGACGAGCTTTCCCTTGTTCAGCTCGTACTTGGTACCCATCCGGTCGGCCAAGGCTTCGTTGTGAGTTACCGTTACCAAAGTCACCCCGTGCTCCTGATTCAAACTGGCGAATAGGTCGGCTACTTGTTCTCCCATAGCGGGATCGAGTGAACCGGTTGGCTCGTCGGCCAGAACGATAGATGGACGATTGACCAAAGCCCTTGCTACTGCAGCCCGAAGACGCTCGCCTCCAGAAAGCTGATACGGCATGTGGTCAATTCGGTGCTCGAGCCCCAATTCTTCAAGCAGCGACGTCGCTCGAGATCTCGTATCTTCCTCGCTCTCTTCCCAACCCCCTGCGAGTCGCGGCATTATGGTATTCTCCATCACCGTGCACTGGGGCAGGAGGAAATGCTGCTGAAAAACGAATCCCAAGGACTGATTTCGAAAACGAATCCGATCTTCGTCGTTCATCGTGTCAAGGGCTTGCCCGGCAATGGATACGCTACCGCTTGTCGCTGTGTCCAGGGTGCCCAGAATATTGAGCAAGGTAGTCTTGCCACATCCGGAGGGTCCGACGATGGCTACGGATTCCCCTTTCGCCACCGAAAGCTCCAGGTCGTCTAATACTGTAATGTCTCCCGTCGGGCCTGGATACCGTTTAATCAGATGCTCGATTTCTATCATGCGCTTAAGTTCCTCATTTAGAGACTCTCTTAGATCGAAACATTCCAGCGTTTGGCCTTCATTTCGAAGGCTGGCAGGCTTCCGGACTCACCAATTTCTATCTGTATCCTCAAACCGAACACTTCCCGCATTCGTTTCTGCACCTGATTAGCGAGCTCATCATCGCCAGCCGCAGATAGGTTTTCTACTGTTACCGCTACTTGCACCATGGATTCCTTTTCATCAATATGGACTTGATACTCTCCAATACCGTCGAACGAACGAATGACCGCATCAATGGCGCTAGGATAGAGATTAACCCCGCGAACAACAACCATATCATCTGAACGGCCCAGAATGCCTCCCTCGAATGCAACTGCCCGAGGATCCTCGCCTTCAACAGGTACCGGTTTAACCAAATCGCCGGTACGATATCGAATAAGTGGAGAAGCGGCTCTGCCCAGGGTGGTAAGAATGAGTTCGCCTACGTCCCCTGGCAAGGTGGGTTTTCCAGATTCCGTATCCAGCACCTCGATAAAGTAGGTTTCGTGGATGGCTCGAAGCAATTCTGGGCGCTCCGGATCTGAATAGGTTACGGGGCCTACTTCAGTCATTCCGTGATGATCGAATAACTTGGCTCCGCCCCAACCCTCTTCTATGCGGGACTTCACTTCCGGCACGCTACCCCCCGGCTCCCCGCCTACGATAATGCGCCTTACCGGGCCACTAGAAAGGTCGATTCCTTCTTTTTGAGCAACCGATAAGAGATGCAAGGCGTAGGTAGGCGTACAGCAGAGCCAATCCGGTTGGTAGCGGTTTATCATTTGCAGGCGCTGCAGGCTCGTCTGTCCTCCAGCTGGAATACAGCGGATGCCCGCTTGGGCTGCCGCCTCGAAAGCCGACCAGAACCCGAGAAAGGGACCGAAGGAAAAGGGAAACATAGCGACATCCCCCTTCTTGGCCCCACAGGCTTTCCAAATTAATTTCCAATTGTCGAGCAACCAGCTCCAGCTTTCCTGGGTATCGAGCCAGGCAATCGGCTGTCCAGTCGTCCCACTAGTTTGATGAATGCGTGTATATTGCCCCTTTGGATACGATAGATTCGTTCCGTAAGGCGGATTGCATTTATGGTCTTCCGCTATCTCCGCCTTGGTGGTGAATGGCATTCGCTCCGAGAACGCTTCCAGCGATTCGAAGCCGCCCATTCCCTGGCAAGCTTCCAGCTTGGCTTTGTAGAAGGAATTGCTCGACCCGACGACCTCAATCAATTGGTTGAGAGCCGTCAATTGCTTCTCAGCGAGATCCATCCGAATGCTTCACTCGGCTTTGGCAATCTTAGCTGGCGGCGTGTTCGCTTTAGCCGCCGCGGCTGGCGCAGGCTTATACATGGTAACCAAGCAACCGCCCAGGGCCGCCAAGAGTATTCCCAAGACAAACTGCCAAGGAATAGCGGATACGCCTCCTTTAGGCGGATGTAGGCTCATTGAAACGATGGCGTTAACAACTGGAGCTCCCGCGAAAACTATGGACATTACGGCGGCCGGTGTTCCCTTGGCCCCGAAAGCCAGCAGAATGCAAAAAGCCCCAACGGCTCCCAACAATCCGGCGACAAACGAGAGACCCATTCCTTTGGCAGGAAAACTCAATGTCGCCCCTTGTACTTTCAGCAGTATCAAAGGAACCAATACCGCTATAACGAAATAGGCAACCCCTACAAATAGGAATGCCTTGTACCGACCCAGCGAAGGATCCTTCATGGAAATTTGGCCGCTATGCAGGAAGATGCCATAGAGACCAAAGCAAAGGGCCGTCATTAATGAGAAGATTAACCAGTTCATATAAGCTTAGAATTTAGAGGCAGAAAAATCGTTTTTTTGCGGGAATGAAGTTGGCCGTTTCAAGACTTCTGGGACTCCAGGGCCCCTTGCAGCTTTTTGTTCAGTTCTTCGGGAATTTCCACTGATTCGATATCTCCCGTTTGCCGGTTGAATTGGACGCTAGCCGTGACAATTCGACCTGAGGCGACCAAAGTCTCCCCCGACTCTTCCTCCTTGAAAATGTAGTAGAGGTAGCGGACGGATCGCCGACGAATTTCCTGTATGGAGAGCCTGATGACAATCTGGTCTTCGAAGCGTATGGGCTTGAAGAAATCGCATGAGGACTGGACACGGGGCCAGCCCACTGATTCGCCATCAACGATTTCGTGCACGCCGTGCCCGAGAGAACGGAAAAACGCATGCTCCGTCGTCTCCATATAACGGAAGAAATTGGAAAAGTGGACCAGGCCAGCCATATCCGTTTCCGCGAATTCCACGCGGCGCCGATACTCGAAACAATGGGGTTGCGGCTCCAATCTACTCATCGCTTTCAAGTCCAGGTTGTCGCATGGATTCCACAACATCCAAAAAGGCATCCTTCATTGCCTGCATTGAATAGGATTGCTCCACCCCAAGTCGACCCTGTTCTCCCATGGATTTCAATCGTTCAGAATCCTGGAGGAGATCTTGCCAGGCTTCGGCTAACGATTCTGGTCCCTCGATGTCCACGCACACGCCTCCACCTGTCGTCTCGATTATTTCTGGAAAGGCGGAAGCATTCGGCTGAACAATCGGCACAGACGCAGCCATGGCCTCGATGCCATAAAGCCCAAACGCTTCCTCGTACTGAACGGGTACTGAGAACAGCGAGAGGCTGCTCAAGAAGGCGAGTTTTTCATCCCGAGAAATATTAGGCAGCCATTCGACGGAATCCGTTAAATTCGCTCGATCCAATTTCGACTTTAGCGATTCGACCAGGGCAACATCGCCTTTGGTCATCGCTCCAGCTATCTTCAGCCGGGCGCTATCATTTCCTAGCTGCTTCCTCAGGTGTATGAATGCGTCAATCATCAGGGGCAGTCCCTTGACTTCGCACATGCGGGCCAGATAGCCGATAACCGGAGGCTGGGCGCTAACTCCATGGCTCGCCTGAAAACCGTCAAGATTGATCCCATTTATCTGCAATCGAATTCTTCCAGTATCCATCCCAAGGCGACGCTCCATCATGCGAGCGTAAAATTCGCTCGGAGCCAAAAGCGCATCGGCATCCTGGCACCGTTCTGCCATTAGCTGCCAGCAGCGATCGCGGTAATCATCGGGCAGCGAATCGAGAAAGGAGTCTTCACCTTGGAAATAGCAGATCACGGGAATGTCCCATTGCTTTTTGATCTCCTTGGCCAAGCCTGCTTGCAATGCCGTGGACAAGCAAAAGGTATCCGGCACGCCATGGTCCTTTATCCATGAATACAGCTTGTTGAGTTCCTTTTCAAAGACCTCTCCATCCAAGCGCAGCATTTCGTAAGTCATCTGCCCGTGATCTCTGGCTGAGGTCATATGGCTACGCTTGGCGGCGGAGCGCAACAGGTTCGGCTGGTTCAACAACTTATCGATCCATTCTGGCGAACGTCTGAAAACCGATAACTTCTGCTGCAGGAAAATATTGATGCCTCCAAAAAAGACGGGCGAGTCGGACTCCTGCCCTTCCGAGTCCTCGTCCAACATAAGCGGAAGGTACATCGGCAAGAGCTCCGCTTCGTGGCAATCCTTGATCAACGCGTTCGCCAGAGCGTTGTCGCGCATGCAAGCGCCACAATAATAGCTCCCTGTCCCCGGCGTTAAGAACGTGATCTTCATTAGCTAGTGGAGATTGTGAACCGCTTCGCTTTGCTCAAGCAAACGTATCTCCGAATCGAAATCCACCATGTTCGAATTCCGTTTTAAAACCAGTAAAAAACTGGCGCCTTTTGAGAAGGGATGAAATCCGCTAAGCTTTGGCCTCGATCGCCGCCCGACCATGGGACAACGGTTCTGGCAACTCGGTGATTCCGCCGATCGCCTTCATCAAAGGCTCATAATCCTTATCGACAAGATCCCCGATCAAGCAATCCGTCAGAGTGCCCTGAAGGTCGCCATGCTTCTTGATCAGTTTTCCAAAACTGAAATCGTTGTCGTAAAATGCGTAAACCAGGGTGCGCATCGTCTCAATCGCTTGGCAAAGGCGTTCACCGAAATCCTGGAAATGACTCGCGGATACATCGCCTGATTCTAAGGCTGCATCGATAGCGTCCGCAGCCATCTCTCCGCTTTTCAGAGCTAGAAATACTCCCGACGAAAAGACCGGATCCAAGAAGGCGAACGCATCTCCGACCAGCACAATGCCATCATCCGCGCAGTGCTCCGAGCGGTACGAATATTCACCCGTTACCCAGTACTCTCCGAACTGCTTCCCACATGATAAGTGTTCTTTAATCCAAACGTTGTTTTCGATCTCGCGCTCGAAGATCTCCCTGGGGTCTCGAGTGTCTTTGTAGAGATAGTCGCGTTCAGCGACTATGCCTGAACTGACGATATCGTCCCGCATGGGGATATTCCAGAACCAGCCACGGTCTTCCAAGTAGGCTACAGTAGTAGCCCCTTCGTCCAATCCAGAATCCCGCTTCGCTCCCTTGTACAAAGTCCAGATAGCGATTTTATTCAATTTTGGATCCCGGCGACGCCACTTCTTCTTAGACTGGAAAACACCATCTCTCCCGGAGGCATCAATTGTAATCTCTGCGTTTATTTCATAGCGTTCGCCAGTGGCGTTTTCAGCGACCACCCCAACCACTCGCCCATCTTCGTAAAGAAAGTCCACAACCTGGGTTTCCTCCCTCACCTCAGCGCCCTTTTCCCGGGCATTGTCGAGCATGAGCTCATCGAATTCGGAACGCTTCACTTGCCAGGTCGTGGCAGCTGGATGGTCTAAGTGCTGGAAAAAATAAAAAGGGGCAGAGATCTTTCCATCACTGGTGACAAACTGTACGCTATGCTTCTGGGTGTAAGCCCGTTCGTTGAGCTGATCGACGATTCCGAGACGCTCGAAGGTAAAATAGCAATAGGGCATCAGCGATTCTCCCACATGGTACCGCGGGAATTTGCTTTTTTCCAAAATGACAACCTCCCTGCCCTTTTCGGCCAGCAACGTTCCAACGGTCGAACCGGCAGGCCCCCCACCGATCACTATGGCGTCGTACGACTTAGTCCTTGTGCTTACCATTAGATTTGTCTTCTAATACTTCATTACCCAACATTTTCGTCGGTGGGACAGCGGAGATCAAGTAACGAGCCAAACCTCTCTATAAACTTTCCCGTTCATTTTCTATCCTGCCATCCTCCAGAGACAGGATTTCGATTATCGATGCAAGTTCATGCCCGTCTTCGCTGCTGAGAGTGTTGTACCGCCCGTAAAGAGTCGCTCCTTTCGGGCATTCAAAGCGCTTGTGACAAATTTCCGGAGCAGCGATGGAAAAGTATCCGTGCGGGCTGCTCAGATAAGGGCGATCCATTTGATTGAGAATTCCTCCCAACGGCTGTTTTCCCTCTGTAATCGCCTCCCGCGCTTTAGCGGGAAACGCTTCCAGCCAAATTTGAATCGCCCCGTACTCCACCGGCTTTTCGTCGCGCTTCGAGAGGAGAATGACTTCTCGGCAGTACTCCGTAGAGTCGCTTTCTTCCGCCAAGACTTCTAGTCCGATCTCGGAATCGTGAAAATTGGCCAAGGTGGACGTCATGTCCGAATCATGAGCAAGCAATCGTCGGTATGGCTCCGGTATCGACTCTGGGTCCACCCAGCAAAACGAGGAAGGATCGATTCCACGTTCTCTCAGGATCGACACTAGCGGATGGATCAATTGACGCACCGAGGCAGCTTCTCCGATTGCTTCAAACGATCCGCGAGGTCACGTGTTCGGGCAAGAAGAACTTGAAGAGCAAATTGTCTACGCAAAGAAGACCCCGCCGCTCGAGCTCGATAGCGCTATCGTCGAACTTCAGCAGTCCCTCATCTGACAGTTCTCTCAATTCGTCACCATAGCGACCGATCAGGTCTACCCCAAACTTGTCTTTGAAATAGCCAACTTCCACTTTCCCTAACTTCATCTGTAGCAGAAACTCGCGAATCATACGTTCGTCGGCACTGGTTTTCAAAGCCCGGTGAATCGGAAGCTCTCCCCGATCAATCGCCTCGGTGTATTGACCGATCTCGTTCACATTCTGGTAATGCACACCCGCTATGTGGGAAATCGAGGCCACTCCTAAACCAAGCAAATCGGCTCCCGTCCACAGCTCGTCGCGATAAACAAACTTGGTCTTTTCCGGATTGAGAACAGCGGTGTAACCGCTGCTAATCGTGTAGCCATCGCTTTCCAGGGCTTCAAAAGCTTCTTTTACCCAGCGACGCTTTACCTGCCAATCCGCTACCGGAGCGATGAGAGCGCCCGACTCCTTCATCTCTTTATAGATGGTTGTGTTGTAAGGAATCTCCATCTGGTAGATAGTCACGCTATCTGGTCGGAGCTTTAAGGTTTCCTCGATATTGCGCTGCCAATTCTCTTCTGTTTCGTCGAGCATGCCGGCGATCAAATCGATGTTGATTTGGTCAAAACCTTCACTGCGCGCCGCGTCGTAAGCCTTGTAAACTTCCGGCGCTTTGTGAGCCCGTCCATTAATCTCGAGGATGCGATCATCGAAATTCTCGATACCTAAGCTGAGGCGGGTTACGCCAATATCCTTGATCGCCTTCACCTTTCGAGGATTGAGCGTTCCTGGCTCACCCTCAAATGCAACCTCCTCTGCTTCGTCCCAGGGCAGCACTGCCTTCATTCTATCAGTCAACTCTGTCAGCTGCGATCCCGACAAATAGGATGGCGTTCCACCCCCAAAATAGACGAAATGAGGCTTTCGGCCCGCTATTCTGGGCTGTTTGACAAAGTGCTCCAGTTCCTGGATAGTCGTATCAAGGTAGTGCTTTATCTCCGACGCGTTCTTATCCGTATAAACTCGGAAATAGCAAAAGTGACATCGCTTCCGGCAAAAGGGAATGTGATGATACACTCCCAGTTTCGAGTTGTCGTCGTTGGGGTTCTGAAAAGCTTCCTCAACGTCCTTCTTATTGCCCGGAGACCAGAAAGAGAATGGCGGATAATTCGATATGAAATAATTGCCCGCCTCAGTTGGCTTCTTTTCCTTCGTTTCCACGGCTTCTGCACTACTGCTCATACGTGCTCCTTTTTATGCGTCGCTCTCCCCTGATTCCAATGAGAAAAGCGTACCACCTTGCGTCCCTATAATGATTCGTCCGTTCGCGAAAATCGGCGAAGCCAGCAAAGACTCGCCCAATTCCACCTTCCAAAGTTCTTGACCATCTGACTGGCTGACGGCGTACAGCCAACCGTCCGTTGACCCGAAAACCACCGCATCGCTGAAGGCCAGCGGAGAACTGTCCACGCGGCCCGAAGTGCGGAAAGCCCAGGCCGCGATGCCCGACTCACGGTCGATGGCATGAAGCCTCTTGTCTCGCGAGCCAATAAACACGAAGTCCTCATTTACAGCTGGAGAGCTGAAAAACGGGAACTGCCTATCGGAATAAACCCACAGCTCGCCCCGATCTCCCGGGTCGAAAGCCAAAACCTCGTTGGCGTAATTTCCACTGTATCCAACTCCATCGTACACAGCCACCGAGGAGGGAATGTAGGCATTGGTTTCGTACTGCTCTATGGCTTCCCCGTTTTCCACGTTCACGATGTGCAAAAAGGCGTCGCAACCGCCGAAAATTATCCGCTGATTATCGAGCATGGCCGGAGCGCCATTGATATAGTTGTCAGTCATGTACGACCAAACTTCCTGACCATCTTCCGCTCGCAAGCATCGCAGTAATCCATCATTGCCAGCAACGAGCACCCATTGCCCATCTCCTGCCGGACTATCAATCAAGTTCGCTCCTGCCGTTATCTTGTCGTCCAGCTGGATTTTCCAACGCTCCTCGCCCGTTTCCCGATCCAAAGCGTAGAATTGGCCGTCGCTGGCTCCGATAAACACCAAATCTTCAGTGATCGCAGGTTCTGCCTCGATGACATCTTCGCCTGTATGCCGCCAAATTTCTTGGCCGCTCTCGAAATCGATCGCCAAGAATACGCCATCGTCAGTGCCCACGTAAACCGATCCGTCATACACGCCCGCGTCGCCAGAAATTGGCGACCCCGCCTCAAAGGTCCAGGCAATCTTCGGATTGACGATTATCTCTTCGGGAATAGACCCGCTCAGGCCTGAATCGCCTCTTGGAAGGGCCCAGCTTTTCGTGATAGGTCCGGATTTCTCATCGGCTGATTCTGATCTTTCCGGACCTCCCGGTTGGCAGGCGGATAGCAGCATTGCCACTGCGCCCATCCAAACAGGACCCAGTTTGATTCCTGCGGCACCCCGATCCGCTGAAAAACCCCATTGAAAATTCTTCACTATACCCCTGCTCCCACAGCGCCTAGCGCCGACTGATAAATCCCTTCAAAATCCTTAATTGAGACAGGTCGCGGATTGAAACGCCCCGTCCATTGCTGCTCAGCATCAATCGCGAGGCTTTCGACATCGGACGCCTTCACTCCTAGTTCCGTCAAGCTAGGTAGTTCCGCTTTGGCAATGATTCGTTCCAACCAAGATTCCATTTTCCGTTCTTCCCCTGCGTTCCAGGGGACCAACGTTTCATACTTCTCGTAGATTTCATTAATCGTGGAATCGACCCGGTTAAATCGGACCACATGCGGGAGCATCAATGCTACCGCATGACCGTGAGTTACATCGAAGCGAGCTGTCAAGGGATTGGCAGTCGCGTGAGCAGCTCCCAACATGCTGTTCTCTATCGCGAGTCCCGCTAGAGCTGCTCCCAATTGCATGCTGGCCCTGCTTTCGTCACTAGAACTTCCATCAACAACCGATTCAATAGCCGAAGCTATCAAACGGAAGGATTCCATGGAGTTCATGTTGGAGACGGTATTCCGCGACAAGCATACGGCCGTTTCCACCGCGTGGGCCAAGGCATCCAATCCTGTTAGCTGAGCCACTCGCAGGGGCATTGACTGAGTCAAATCCGGATCCAGTAAAGCAATTTTGGCCAAGGCTTTGGCATCGCCGCAGGCCATCTTTACGTGCGTTTCGTCATCGCTCACTAGTGCATAAGACTGACACTCGCTCCCGGTCCCCGAAGTTGTGGGAATGGCCAAGAAAGGCAAGAAAGGCTCTGCCGCTTTGCCATAGCCGTGATAGTCGTTCATCTGACCGCCGTTAGTGAGAAGCAAATTGCAGCCTTTAGCCGTATCCATACTGCTACCACCGCCGAGACCGATCAGCAGATCGATATTGCGCAGCTCCGCGACCGACTTGCAGGCAAGCATGCAAGCGTTCGTCGGATTCTCTTTGACCTCATCGAATACGGTAGCTTTTAGACCAGCCGAATCCAAGATAGACAGGACGCAATCAAGGTGCCCAGCAGATCGTATCCCCTGATCGGTTACAACCATCGGTCTGGAGCAATTCAATTCGGCGACGAACT
>MDTA01078954.1_pt1 | contig 36443 bp, 34 predicted proteins | sample 811151 | NCBI WGS metagenome assembly MDTA01 (sample SAMN05326648, study PRJNA326480) | marine metagenome | isolation source: seawater | place: Indian Ocean: South | collected 2010
TATTAGATAATGATTTTAGAGGGTCTATGAAAAAGTTCTCTAAATTACATAAAACAAGTTTGGTACTAATAAAAGGTGATATAAGAAATAAAAAATTAGTTCATAAATACGTAAAAAAAGTACACACAGTATTTCATTTAGCTTTTATAAATGGAACGAGGTATTTTTATGATCAACCCAGGTTGGTTTTAGATGTCGGAATTTTAGGCACCTTAAATGTATTAGAAGCTGTAAGAAATAGTCAAAAAACTAAGACTTTAATTTATGCTTCCTCATCTGAAGTTTATAATTCACCTTCAAAGGTTCCTACTGATGAAATGGTAACAATGATAGTTCCAGACACATTTAATAGCAGATATTCTTATTCTTCATCAAAATTAATTGGTGAAATTATGTGTTATAATTATTTAAAGGATAAAAAAAAAAAATTGATTATATTCAGACCCCACAATATTTTTGGTGAAAATATGGGTTATGAGCATGTAATTCCAGAATTGGTAAAAAAAATATTTAAAGCTTCCAATGGTTTGAAGAGAAAAAAAATTAGTTTAATTGTGCAAGGCACTGGAAATGAAACTCGAAGTTTCTGTTATATCAATGAAGCAATTGATCAAATACTATATTTGTATAAAAATGGAAAATCTAATAACATTTACAATGTTGGTAATTCAGATGAGATTAAAATTAAAGCTTTGCTAAATTTAATTGCAGAAATAGTTGACATAAAACTAAAAATAAAACCTGGAAAAATTAGAAAAGGCAGTACATTAAGAAGATGTCCAGATCTTAAAAAAATAAATAACTTAGGCTACATTACACCTAATAAAATTTACAAAACAGGTTTAAAGTCTACTGTAGAGTGGTATATAAATGATTATAAAAAAACACTTAATCTTTAATGCTTGTACCTTCATATATTCCATTAATAAATAATAAAGAGGCAAATTCTGTTTTTAAGGTAGTGAAATCTGGTTGGATAAGCCAAGGTAAAAAAGTAAAAGAATTTGAAAAAAAAATTCAACAATTTTTAAATTGTAAAAATGTAATTGCTGTAAACAATGGAACCTCAGCATTGCACGCTGTACTCCTGTCTTTAAATTTAAAAAAAAATGATGAGGTTATAGTTCCCACTTTGTCATATATTTCTGCAGTGAACGCAATTATATATGTTGGAGCAAAACCAGTGTTATGTGACTCTGATCCAATAACTTATGTAACAAATATTAATTACATTAAAAAAAAAATAACAAAAAAAACTAAAGCTGTTATTACCGTTGATTTAAAAGGTTTGCCTGTAGATTATGACGAAATTGCAAAATTTTTGAAAAAAAAAAATATTTGTTTTATTTCTGATTCAGCAGAGGCTTTTGGAGCTAGATATAAATCTAAAAAAGTTGGATCTACAAATGCTGACTTTCATACGTTTAGTTTTTTTGCAAATAAGGCTGTAACAACTGGTGAGGGTGGAGCGATTATATGTAAAAAAAAACAATTTTTTGAAAAAATAAGAAAAATAAGAAACCAAGGACAAATAAGAAGATTTGAACACGAGCATCTTGGTAATAACTTTAGAATGACTGATATTCAAGCAGCAATTGGATTAGAACAACTAAAAAAAATAAATTTTATATTTAAAAACAAAATTAAAATTGCAAATAACTATCAAAAAGCGTTTGATAAATTTAGATTTGTAAAAAATCCTGTATTACCAAATTATGTTACACAGCATTCTTGGTATTTATATTCTATATCTGTTAAAGAAAAGTACAGAAATAAACTTGTAAAGTTTTTGTCTAAAAAGGGAATTGAAACAAGACTATCGTTTAAACCTGTTCATTATCAATTGTTTCATAAAAAAATTTTTAAAAAAGAGAAATTTAGAAATGCCGAGAAAGCATTTAGAACTTTTATTGATATACCTATTTATCCACTTTTAAATAATAAAAATCAAAATTATGTTATAAATAATATTAAAAAATTTTTCAAAAATGCATAAAATATTAAAAAATTTTGAAAATGCTCTAATTATTGAAAATCAATCAATATTAAATGGTTTAAAAAAAATTGATGAGGGCAAAATTAGATTAGGTTTTATTGTCAATAAAAAAAAATGCTTACAAAAAGTAGTATCAGATGGAGATATAAGAAGAGCTTTGCTCAAAGGATTTTCTTTAAAAGATAAAATAATTAAAATTCATAATAGAAAACCAGTTTTTGTTTATGAAAAAGATATAAAAATTATAACTGAAAAAGACTTTCCATCAGGGATATCATATTTACCAGTATTAAATGATAAAAATCAAATTTTAGGAATTCTAACTAAAAATAACAAAGATCCTTTAAGTATAAATATCAAAGAAAAAAAAATAACTGTTTTTGGGCTTGGGTATGTAGGGTTAACGTTAGCATTAAAGCTAGCGCAAAGAGGTTTTCAGGTATTTGGCTATGATAAAAATAGATCTTTACTGAATAGTATAAGGAAAAAAAAACCAACCTTTTTTGAGAATGGAATTCAGGATTATTTAAACAATTATGTTGGTAAAAATTTAAATATAATTGATAGATTAAATAATCATGAAAGCGATATTTATATAGTTACTGTTGGGACGCCATTAAAAAAAAATTCAAAATCACCAGATATTGACCATGCTAAGAAAGCAATCGAAGCTATAAGTAAAAAATTAAAGAAAGGTGACTTAATTATTTTAAGATCTACTTTGCCAGTTGGCTTCACTAGAAAAATAGCAATTAAGATAATTGAAAAATTATCAAATTTCAAAATCTCAAAAGACATATCACTTGCTGTTTGCCCAGAAAGAACTGCGGAGGGAAAAGCATTAGTGGAGCTGGATACTCTTCCACAAATTGTAGGAGCTGCAGATGACTTGAGTTATGAATTAGCATCAAGGTTATTCAATATAAATACTCACACTGTTATTGATGTAGGAGATACTGATTCTGCAGAGATGTGTAAAATTTTAGACAATACTTTTAGAGATACAATTTTTGCATTTTCAAATCAGATGGCGCTATATTGTGAGAAATCAAATTTAAATTTAAAAAGATTGATAGATTCAGTTAATTTAGGTTATTCAAGAAATTTTATACCATATCCATCTCCAGGTGTAGGGGGTCCTTGTTTATCTAAAGATCCATATATATTAATTGATAATTTGAAAAGGATGAGAGTAAATTCAGATTTAATTTTATCAGCTAGAAAGATCAACGAATATGCTCCAATTAATATTTTTAATCTTATCGAAAAATTTAAAAAAAATTTTAAAAAAAAACAAAATCTTAAAATATTTGTAATGGGATTAGCTTTTAAAGGTAGTCCAGAAACATCAGATTTAAGGGACTCAACATCATTAAATATTATAGATAAATTATCAAAAAAATATAAAAATATTTATTTGTATGATCGATATATATTTAACCAGGATAAAAAAAAACAAAGATTCCCGTTTGTAAGTCTTATAAAAGGTTTTAGTAATGCTGATGTTGTATTAATATTAAATAATAGTAATTACTTTAAGAATATCGAAATAAACAATTTGATTTCTAAAGTAAACAAACCATGTTTATTTTTTGATGGTTGGCAGATTTTTAATGTTAATGAACTTAAAAGAAATCCAAATGTAATTTATAAAAGTGTTGGGATGTATTAGTTTCAAAAATTGATGAAGTATTATTCATTTACAAATGATCTAACTCAAGATGAATGGGATGATTTAAAAAACAATAGTTTACATTCCACTATTTTTAATGATTACAGTTTTTATAAATTTTTAAATGTTAATTTTAGGTTAGTTGGCCTCAAAAATACCAAGACCACTAAAATTGACATAGCTATGCCGATATTTGAAGTGAGTGGTCAAAATATAAAATTACCCTATATTCCATATCAAGGAATATTAATTAGAAATTTAAAAAATTCTATATCAAAAGATTTTAATTTAACTGATTTTTTTTTAGAAAATTTAGAAAAAAAAAATATTAAGTTTCATTCAATTTTATCAACAAACTTTATTGATATAAGACCGTTTACTTTTAGAAATTATAGAAAATCGAAAAAATTATACGATATAAATTTTAAATATACAGCAATTTTAAATTTAAAAAAATTTCCAAATTTTGATAATTGGTTACAGTCAATTAGAAAATTAAGATTAAGAGAATATAAAAAAAATAATAAAAAATATAAAATTGCAGATTTAAATAACTTTGACGAGTTTTTTGAATTACATGATCATACTTATTTAAAAAATAAAGTAACTCTTAATGAATTACAAAAAAAAATTAGAAAAAAAATAATTCAATATTTTAAGAAAAAATGTTTCTTTAAAAAAATTTTAAATAATAAAAATGAAACAGCCTCAATAATTTTTTTTGTAATTCATGAAAGTAAGTCATATTATTTATTTGGAGCAAATAAAAAAAATGATAAATCTGGTTTATCCACTACTTTGATGATCGAATATATAAAGTTAGCATTCCGAAATAATTTAGAGCAAATAGATTTTTGTGGTGCTAATTCATTTTATAGGGGTGACTATAAATTAAGTTTTGGAAGTGATCTAAATGGTTACTTTGAGGTTGATAATTAAATGGTTCAAACAATCATAATAGGTGCTGGAAATATAGCAGGTCTTAACGAAATTCAGAAAATGAGATTAAAACCAGCAACACATATTGGCTATCTTAAAAAATATAAAATATTTAAAATTGAAAATATTATAGACTCAAACGAAGCTAAAGCTAAACAATTTGCAAAACTTTTTAAATTAAATGCACTTACAGATTTAAAAATATTTAATATTAAAAAATTTGATCTTTGTATTATAGCCGTTCCATTTAAATATAATTTAGAGGTTATTAAAAATATTTCTAAAGTTAAATTTAAACCTAGAGTAATTTTTTTGGAGAAGCCATTATCTCACAATTTAGAGATTGCAATGAAAATTCAACAAATTTGTCAAAAAAATAAAATCAAACTATTAGTGAATAATAGAAGACTGATGGAAAGTATTCAATTAATAAAAAAAATAAAAAAAAAACCTTTTCTTGTTACAGCAACCTGTAGCTCTGGTATGAACGCTATTGGAACTCATATGATAGATACTCTTCATTATTTATATGGAAATCCAAAAAAAATTTTCACAATGAAAGAGTCAAAAATAGTAAAAAAATTGGAGTACAGTAAAAATTATCATTCAAGAGACAAAAGATTTAGTTGTATTTTAGATTATGGTAATGATTTTCATATTTTTTTTAGAAATACTGCATTGTCAAAATATAGTTTTTTTGAAATAGATATCTTTTTTGAAGATTCAAAAATTAGAATAAAAAATCATTTAAATGATATTAAATTTCAAAAAATGAGTAAAAACAACAATATTTCAATATCCTATCGTCTTAATGATTACTGGAAAAAAAATTATAAAAAATCATTATTTGATAGTATTGGTTTAAATTTAAAAAATTTTTTTTTAAAGAAAAAAAATAATTTAGACTGTTTAAATTCCCTAAATGCAATAGAAACTTTGAAAATAATTAAGAAAATTAACAATTCATGAAAAATATTTTTAAACCTTCATGTCAAATGAGAAGAAAAGAGCTCAAAGAAGTAAATAAATGTATTAAAAGTTTAAATTGGTCCTCTTTTAAAGGAGCAACTGAGGGATGGAATATAAATAGATGTATTGGTCTTACAAGCAAAGAAGCTAATAAATTAAAACCTCTTGAAGTAAGATTTTTAGGTGGAAAATATGTTAGGAAATTAGAATATAATTTTTCAAAAAAATTAAATTCAAAATTTGCCATTTCAGCAAACTCAGCCACTTCTTGTTTAACATTAGCACTTGGAGCCTTAGATATAGAACCTGGTGATGAAGTTATCGTTCCGTGCATGTCCTATATTGCTTCAGCAACTGCGATCTTAACATATAATGCGATTCCAGTTTTTTGTGAAGTTGATGAAAATACATATTGTATTGATATTAATGATTTAAAAAAAAAAATTTCTAAAAAAACTAAATGTATAATAGTTGTCCATTTGGGAGGTAGTGCTGCAGAAATAGATTCTATTTTAAAGATTGCAAAAAAATTAAAAATTAAAATTATTGAAGATACATCTCAAGCTCCATTCATAAAATATAAAAACAAGTTCCTAGGAACCTATGGAGATGTAGGAGTGTTTTCTTTTACAGAAACTAAAACTATTACATCTGGTGAGGGAGGAATTCTAATAACTAATTCTAATAATTTAGCACAAAAAGCCAGGTTAATAAGAAATCATGGTGAGGCTGTAGCTGATAAAAAGTGGTCCGATAAGAAGTTGATTAATATTATAGGTCAAAATTTGAGACTTACAGAGATACAGGCATCAATTTTAATTGAGCAGTTAAAAGATCTAGAATTTAGAAATAAACAAAGAATTAAAAATTATCAATATCTAAAAAATAATTTAAAGGAAATAAAAAATTTAAAACAACCAACTACAATACCTAATAGTGTTTACACACCTTATATTGTGAAATGGAGATGGCAAAAATCTCAAAAATTAAAAATATCTAGAGACCAGCTTTGTAATAAACTTAACAAGCTAGGTATACCAGTTACCAAAGGTTATGGAAAACTTTTACATGAGAACGAAATATTTGTAAGGAAAATTGCTTACGGAAAAAAAAATTTTCCATGGTCTTTGAGTAAAAAAAAATATTATTATGGGAGAGGAACATTAAAGAAGTCTGAAGCAATTAATAAAGAATTTATATGGTTCAAGTATATTAATTACCCAAATACATTAAAGGAAATGAAAAAAGTTGTAAAAGCTTTTAAAAAATCATTAAAAATATAATTTAGCTATTTACAAATTTTTATTTAGTGACATATATGAATTAATTATGAAAGAAAACATTATAAAAGACATTAAGAAACAAGATCATTTCAAGGAACTAGTGGTATCCAATACACCAGACTACTTTAAGACTGAAAATTATTTACATTATAGAAATTTATGGAATACATGTCCCTCAAATCATGTAGTTCCAAACTTTCCTATTAATCTAGATTTGCATATTACCAACAAATGTAATTTGAAGTGTCCATTTTGCCCAAGAACCTGGAATGATTTAGCTGGTGGCTTTGAGACTTATGGATTTATGTCAATGGAATTATATAAAAAAATTGTAGACGAGGGTATAAAAGAAGGTGTTAAGGCTTTGCATTTTACAGCAAATGGAGAACCTTTGTTACATAAAGGTCTCGAAGAGATGATAAAATATGCAAATGAAAGAGGTATATTGGAAGTTATAATACATACCAATGCGGTTGGTTTATCAGAAAAAAGATCAAAATCACTTCTAGACGCAGGAGTTCACAGATTGGCAATATCATTTGATAGCCCAGAAAAAGAAAGTTATGAAAAATTAAGAGTCGGAGCAAACTTTGAAAAAACTCTAAGAAATATAAAAAGATTTGTTGAAATAAGAAATAATCAGAATAAGCAATTGCCAACGGTTAGAGTTCAAATGGTTGATCAGGGAGACAATATTCACCTGAGGGAAAAATTCGATGAGATGTTTGGTAATATTGCTGATAGTGTATCACATGTTCCTTATATTGATTATAATGGCGGACCTTCGACTTATGTTGATGAAAAAACTATTGATGGATCAAATATGGCAATAGGTGAAAAAAAACTTAAGGATAATTTTTCATGTTCTTATTTATGGCAGAGACTTATTATTGAGTGGGATGGAATAGTTTATCCATGTTTCTATGGATTTGATATGAAAATGGGATCTTTAAAAGACAATACAATAAAACAAATTTGGCATGGAAAAAAAATGACCGATTTGAGACAACTTCATTCTACGGGAAATTATAACAAGTGTGGTGATTGCAATAAATGTGGTCGACAATTCGAAACAATTGAGGATGATACTTATTTAAGTAGTGATTAGTTTTTTGAACTTATTTAAATGCTAAAATTCTTAAATAGTTTAAATGAAATTTTAGATTTCAAACAAAAAAAAAAGTTTAGTATTTTAATTTTTTTCATAATTCTCAATGGCATAGTTGAAGCGGTTTCTATTGGAAGTTTTTTACCTTTACTATATTTTCTATTTGATCCAAACAATTTTGAAAATTTTACTTTTTTTGAATATATCCCATTTTTAAAATCTTATTTAAATGGTAATGAAATAACTACTAAAAGTAAAATACTAAACATTTGTCTTATTGTAATACTAATAGTTTTCTCATTAAAATTTTTATTTTCAATTGCATTTAATTATTTTCTTCAAAAAACTATATGGGATTTTAACTATGACCTTAGTAATTTATTGTTTAGTAAATACATAAATACTGACTTTGAGATAATTAATGATACCTCTTCAGCAAAAATAATAAGAAATTTAAACAACTCAATTTCAGATGTAGTCTCAGGAGTTTTATCAATTTCAATGGTAATATCTGAAATATTTATTTTGATTTGTATTTCATTTTTTTTAATACTTCTTAGCTTTAAAGTATCAATGCTTTTATTGATATTTTTTCTAATTTTACTCTTTGTTTATTATAATGCAGTAAAACTCAAAGTTTTTAATTGGGGAGAACAAAAGCAGATTTATGGAAAACAAAGAATTGAAAAAATGCAAGAAATAAGAAATTTTTTTAGAGAAGTAAAAATTTACGAAATATCAACTAAAATTATAGACAGATTTAAAAAAATTAATTTTCTGTATAAAATTGCAAATCAAAATTACAATTTTTCACTTAGTTTTCCAAAATATTTTTTTGAATTTGTCATAGTTCTAATAAGTTTATCAATATTGTTTTTTTTTCAAAATTTTCTTTATTCAGAATCTTTTTTACCTTTGCTTTCAATATTTACAATAGCAATATTAAGATTGCTACCTTCAATAAATAGAATATCTGTATTGTCTCAAAGTTCAATTTTCTCCAGAGCACCTCTTTTAGAAGTTAAAAGTGAAATTAACAGAGTTAGAAAAACAAATCCATTAAATACAATAGATAAACTTAATTTTAATAATCATATCATTTTAAAAAATATTTCTTTTAAATACAATAATGTAGAAATTTTAAAAAATATAAATTTAGAAATTAAAAAAAATAAATTTGTTGTTATCAAAGGACAATCAGGCAAAGGAAAATCAACTCTTTTAAATCTTATTTTGGGTTTTTTAAAACCAGTTAGTGGCCAAATTTTATGTGATGAAATTAATATTAATAATAATCTGTACTTGTGGTTTAAAAAATTATCCATTGTTTCACAAGAAACTTTTTTGTTATCTGAAAACTTAGAGGCAAACTTATCATTAAATAAAAAATATACATCTGAAAGATTAAAAAAAATATTAAAAGATTTTGAGTTAGATTATCTTAAATTAGAAGATCAAGGTAGTAGATTAGATAATCTTTCTGGTGGAGAAAAACAGAGGATAAATATTTCTAGAGCTTTTTTAAATGATAGTGAAATAATTATTTTAGATGAGCCTACTAGTTCGCTGGATATCAATTCAGAATTAATGATAAAAGATATATTGATTAAATTAAAAGGAAAAAAAACAATTATTTTAGTTTCTCATAAGGATATATTTAATGATATAGCTGATGAAATTTTTGTCTTAAATAATAAAACTATTAATAAAAAAATTCAAAATGTTTAAAGGAAAAAAAATTTTATCAATAATTACTGCGCGTTCTGGTTCTAAAAAATTGAAAGACAAAAATATTTTAAAATTATTTGGCAAACATTTGATTGGCTATACGATTGAAGCATCAATTAAATCAAAATTTATTGATAAAACAATAGTATCTACAGATTCAATGAAATATATTCAGATATCTAAAAAATATGGAGCATCCGTACCTTTTAAAAGACCAAAATATTTAGCTAAAGACAATTCTCATCACCCAGATGTTTGCTTGCACGCATTAAATTATTTAGAAAAAAAAGGATTTTTTTACGATTATATAATTATGCTCCAACCTACAAGTCCTTTTAGATCAAATATTCATATAGATAAAGCAATAAAGAAATTTTATAACGAAAAAAACAATAGCTTAATTTCATTAAAAAAGCAGGAGTATCCTCCGTGGTGGATGTTTAAGTTTAAAAAATCAAAGATTTTTCCTATATTATCTTACAATAGTAAAATAAATGTTTTTAATTTAGAAAGACAGCAATTTGATGAAGTTTATAGGCCTAACGGTGCTATTTATATAACAAAAAAAGAAATTTTGAAGAAAGGAAATTTAGTTGATTACAGATCATGTGGATATTTTCTTATGGAAGAAAAAGATTCTATTGATATCGATAGTAAAGCTGATTTTGAATTAGCAAAATCTCTTAAAAAATAATGTTTGATAAAATATATAATAATAAAAAGGTTTTAATTACTGGTCATACTGGATTTAAAGGAAAATGGTTAACTTTGTGGCTTAGTATAATGGGTGCTCAAGTTTATGGATACTCAAATGAGAAAAAATATTTCTCAAATATCTTTTTCAACAACAAAATTATTAATATTAATGGCGATATTTCAGATTTTTTTAAACTAAAAAAATTAATTAAAAAAGTCAAACCAGACTTTATATTTCATTTTGCAGCTCAAGCATTAGTTTCAGAATCTTATTTGAGCCCCCATAAAACTTGGATATCCAACGTAATGGGCACTGTTAATTTACTTGAATCTTGTAAAGATATAAAAAAAAAACTTTGTCTAATCTTAATTACTAGCGATAAGGCTTACAGAAATATTGAAAAAAATTCAGGATATAAGGAAACTGATGAATTAAATGGAAATGATCCTTACAGTGCATCTAAAAGTTCAGCAGATATTGCAATTCAATCTTATTTTAAATCTATTTTTAATAAAAAAAAAAATATTAAAGGGGCAATTACTAGGGCAGGAAATGTAATTGGAGGAGGTGATTTGTCCAAAGATAGAATAATTCCTGACTTTTATAAGGCTTATTTAAATAAGCAAAAATTAATTATTAAGAATCCATCGTCTACAAGACCATGGCAGTTTGTTTTGGAGCCTTTATCAGGATATTTATTATTAGGTAAATTATTATATCAAAATAAAATTAATAATTATGAAGCATATAATTTTGGTCCTAAAGTAAATTATAATTTTAAAGTTGTAGATTTAATTAAAGAAATCCAAAATAATAATATTCCTCTTAAATTTAAATTAACAAATAAAAAAAATAAATTTAAAGAAGCTAAATTATTAAAACTTAATAGTAATAAAGCTAGAGCAAAATTAAAATGGAATTCTGTTTTGACTTTTAAGGAAACAATAAAATTTACGATAGAATGGTATAAGGGTTTAATTCAAGGTAAAAACAACAAAGAAATGAAAAAACTATCTATTTTTCAGATAGAAGAGTATTATAGAAAAGCAAAAAAGTTAGGCCTAGATTGGACAAAATAAAAAAAAAAATAATTAAAAACCCTAAAGGTGATATTAAAAAAATCTTATTACCAAAAAAAAATGATAAAATTGAAGAGGTTTATTTTAATTTTATATTGAAAAACAAAATTAAGGGCTGGATTTATCACAAAAAAATGACTTCAAGATTTATTGTTTGTAAAGGTAAGATACAATTTGTTTTTTTTAATGATCATAAAAAAAAATTTGAAAGTATTAATTTATCTGAATATGATGATTTTTTTATTTCTATTAAAGCCAAAACATGGTTTTCTTTTAAAGGTTTAAGTAATAATAATTCATTTATTAACTTAGCGTCTATTAAAAATGATAAGTCTGAGTACATAAAAAAAGATATCAATTATTTTAAATTTTGGAAATGAAAGTTGTAATATTAGCAGGCGGTAAAGGCACAAGAATTTCAGAATACACTAAATCTATTCCAAAACCAATGATAGAACTTAACAAAAAAAAAAAGATTATTGAAAAAATTATTGATCATTATACTTACTATGGTGCCAAAGATTTTATTATTGCAGGAGGCTATAAGTTTAAAAATATTGAAAATTATTTTAAAAGTTTTTCAAAGAAAAATATTTCTATAAAAGTTATTAATACTGGATTAAATACTTTAACAGGAAAGAGATTATTTAAATTAAAAAAAATTCTTTCAAAAGATGAAAATTTTTTCTTAACTTATGGTGATGGATTATCGAGTATTAATTTAAAAAAGCTATATAAGTTTCACATTAGTAGACGAGCAATCCTTACACTGAGTGCAGTTAAACCACCTGCAAGGTTTGGTGAAATTTTTGTAAAAAAAAATCTGATTACAAATTTTAAAGAAAAACCACAACTTCAAAAAGGCTGGATAAATGGAGGTTTTTTTGTAGTAAATAAAAGAATTTTCAACTTTTTAGATAATAGAAATGTCATGTTTGAAAGAGAACCAATGAATAAGGTAATTAAAACTAAAAAAATATTTGCCTATAAACATAGAGGTTTTTGGATGTGTGTTGATAATCTAAGAGATCTAGAAAATTTAAAAGAATATTTAAAGAAAAATCCAAGCCCATGGTCTAATGAAAATAGAAAATAGTTATAAACCATTAGTATCTGTTATAATAAATTCTCATAATGGTAAAAATTATTTAAAGAATTCAATTGAATCAGTTTTAAATCAAAGTTACCAGAACTTTGAAATAATTTTTTTTGATAATAATTCAAATGACAATTCGAAAGAGGAGATTTTTAAAATAAAAAGTAACAAAATTAAATATTTTTATTCAAGTAAATTTATAAAACTTTACAAGGCAAGATCTTTAGCTGTTTATTTATGTGAAGGAGAAATTTTAGCTTTTTTGGATGTGGATGATTGGTGGGATGAAAGAAAATTAGAGTTGCAAGTTAAGTTATTTAAGGATGATAAAATAGGTTTTTCATGTACAAATTTTATAATCAAAGATGAGATAAATAATTCTAGCAAACTCGCATTTAAAAAATTACCCAGTGGTGAAGTTACTAACGCTTTGCTTGAAAAAAATTTTATTGGCATGTGTACACTAATGGTAAGAAAATCTGAATATTTTAGTTTAGAGAGAGGTTTTAATCATAAATTTGAAATTATTGGTGATTATGATTTAACCCTTAGATTATCTCTTATAACAAGATTAGAAAGTTTAAATTATAATTTATCATTTTATAGATGGCATAACAAAAACTTAAGTAATAAGAAATTTGATCAAAATATTTCAGAATTAAGATTTTGGTATGATGAAAATAATATTTATTTTAAAAAATTCAAAAACTTAAAATACTTTCATGATTTTGTAAAATTTTATGAGCTCAAAAGTATGATTAAAAAAAAAATAAAAATTATATCTCTATTTAAGAAGCTTTTTTCAATAAATTTATTTTTCTTTGTAAAATTTTTATTAATTAAGATAAATCACTAATTATGATTATTAAACCAAACTTTTTCATTTACATATGTGATATGACTGGATATAATTTTAACTACCTTATCTGATACATTGTCAAAGTTATAATCACTTACTGTAAAACTTTTTTTGTCAAAATTATTCACTGAAATTTTAATTGAATTAAGCAAATTTTTAAAATTTCCGTCAGACTGAACAACTACACCATTCTCCATACCTTCAGGTCTTTCATTAGCACTTCTTATTGTGACTGAGGGTATTTTTAAAATTGAACTTTCTTCAAAAATTGTACCACTGTCTGATATTGTACAAAATGCATTTATTTGTAAATTAATATAATCTGAAAAACAAAACGGTTTCAAATAACTAATTTTATTATTTTTTGAAATTTTAAACTTTTTCATTCTATTTCTTGTACGTGGATGAAGAGAAACAATTATTTTTTTTGATTCATATTTTTTTCGTATTTCGTATAAACCCTTAATTATATTACTTAATTTCTCTTCGGTATCTACATTTTCTTCTCTATGAAGACTTATTAAAAAATATTCATTTTTTATAAGTTTCAATTTATTTAATATTTTTGAATTAAAAATTTTTTTTTGATTTTTTTCAATTACTTCTTTCATATTAGAGCCAATTTTAAAAATTGTTTCAGGCTTAATACCCTCTCTAATTAAGTTATTTCGTGCATGATCTGATATAACCATATTTATATCACTTAAATGATCAGCAATTTTTCTATTCAATTCCTCAGGAACTCTCTCATCAAAGCATCTGTTTCCAGCCTCAAGATGAAAAATTGGAATTTTCTTCCTCTTTGCAGGTATAATTCCTAATGAAGTATTGGTATCACCATATATAACTATAGCATCAGGTTTTTCTTTTTCTAAAATTTTATCGAATTTATAAATAATATTTCCTATGGTTTTAGAAAGATTTTTGTCAGCAACATTTAGAAAATGTTTTGGTTTTTTTATATTTAAATCTTTAAAAAAAATTTTATTTAATTCATAATCATAATTTTGACCAGAATGAACAATTACATGATTAAAATTTTTATTTAACTTACTTATCACAGAGGACATTTTAATTATTTCAGGTCGTGTTCCTAATAATGTTATTATCTTAAACATACTTTTTGAGTATTTTTTCTAATTTTTTACCTTTTAGTATATTGGTATTATTAGAATTATATTCCTCTAAATTTTTATTTAAATGTCCTTTCGTAAAATATTTTGAATAATTTAAATCTCTTGTATCTGGGGATATTTTATAAAAATTTTTAATACTAAATGATCTATACATTTCTTCTTTAGACACTAAAGTTTCGTACTCTTTTTCTCCATGCCTTGTTCCAATAATTTTTATTTTAGATTTTGATTTCTTCATTTCTATTAATTTTTTTGCTACGTCTTCAATTAAAGCAGATGGAGATTTTTGTACAAAAATTTCTCCCTGTTTCCCATGTTCCATTGCGTATGCAACTAAATCGATAGATTCATCGAGCGACATCATAAATCTAGACATTCTTTTATTTGTAAGTGTTATATTTTTACCTTTTTCAATTTGATCATTAAACAATGGAATTACTGACCCTCTAGAACCCATAACATTTCCATACCTTGTTACACATAAAGTAGTGTCATTTTTATTTAAGTTTCTTGATTTTGAAATCAGAACTCTCTCAGCCATTGCTTTGCTTAAACCCATGGAATTTATTGGATACACAGCTTTATCAGTACTCAATAAAACTAATTTTTTCACTTTTTTTTTAATTGCATTGTCTATAATGTTTTCAGTACCTATTATATTTGTTTTAATTGCTTCCAGAGGATAAAATTCACATGAGGGAACTTGTTTGAGAGCAGCAGCGTGAAAAATATAATCCACTTTAGTACACGCCTCAGTTAAACTTTTATAATCTCTAACATCTCCTATATAAAATTCAATTTTTGGATGATTAACTTTTTTTCTCAAATCGTCCTGCTTTTTTTCATCTCTACTAAAAATCTTAATTTTTTTTACATTAATTTTAAGCAATTTATTTAAGAAATGTTTTCCAAAAGAACCAGTCCCTCCTGTTATGAGAATTGTCTTATTTTGAAAAAATTTTTTGTTCATTAAATTGTTTTAAATCTTTTATCATTTTTTTCCAAGAAGGAAATTTATATTTGAATTTCTTTCTAAATTTATATGAGTTTAGAGATCTATCTATAAAAAAATTGTTATCTTTAATTATCTTAACTTTTTTATTGTAAATAATTGAAATAATTTTAAGTAAATTATATTTAGATATTTTTTTTGCAGAAATATGGTAAATTCCATTTTTAATTTTTCCTGTGAGAATAAAATTATCAATTATTTTTGATAACTCTAAAGATGTTGGCCCAGAGAAAAAAGCTTTATTAAAGCCGGTAACTTTTTTTTTTTGACTCAAAAACCATTCAAGCAAACCAAATTTTGTTTGAATTTCATGACCAATCGTAGAAGTTCTTAAAGTGATAACTTTTTTATTATTGTTAATTTCTCCTGCAGCTTTGGATTTACCATATATGTCAATAGCATTTGGTTTTACTTTTTCATGGTAATTACCATTTTTTCCATTAAAAACGCAATCACTACTCAAAATCACAAGTTTTGAATTTTTACAATTTTTAATTATTTCAAAATTAATTTTTGAATTTAAATGATAAGATTGGATTTTTAAAGTTTTGAAGTTTCGATGTTTAGTTATCCCTAAGCAATTAATTATGAATTTTATTTTGTTTTTTTTTACAAAATAAATTATTTTATCAATATCTAATTTATTATTTTTAAAAATATTACCTGTTATTATTAAATTTTTAAAATTTATTTTTTTTTTTTTATTTCTTATAGTACCATAAACTTTATGAAAATTTTTTAAATATAGATATTTAAAAATTGTGTTTCCTAATAGGCCATTAGAACCCAAAATTAAAACACTTGTTTTTTTCATATTTAAGCTAATTTATTGATTAATGAATTATTTAATTTATAAAAATTAAAATTTTTTTCATAATATAATTTACTTCTTTTGCCCATGTTGGCTAATTCTTTATTATTTAAATTATAAATTTTTTTTATTTTATCTCTAATATCAACAGGGTTATTAATGTTACAAACATATCCAATATTATTTTTTTTAATAATTTTTGCGGTTTCACCACTTACTGCTCCTAATATAGGTTTTGTAGCAGACATATAACTTTGAACTTTATTAGGAATTGTCAAGTCAAGTATTTCATCTTTTTTCAAACTAACAAACAAAACTTTACTTTTTAGATAAATTTTATAAATAAGATTAGAGCTAACGCGGTTAAAAATCATAACATTTTTTAATTTTTTTTTTACAATCATTTTCTTCAAATTTTTTTCTTCACTACCATTTCCAAAAATTAATATTTTAATTTTTTTTTCATGTAGAATTGACGCTGCTTGTATCAATCTATCAATCGCTTGTGCTTTACCTAAATTTCCGGCAAAGGTTATACAAAAATAATTTGATAATAAATCATTTAATTTTTTTTTTAATTTTTGATTTGGTGTTTGGCACCTTAAAAGAATTTGGATGATAAATAATTTTATTATTATTAGTGTATTGATTAACTTTATTTCTAAATGCTTTAGATTGAATTAATATTACATCTGTGAAGAAATATATTAACTTAACCAAAATAGAAATAAAATAAATCAAAAGGTTATTTTTTATGTACCCAGTTGCTTTTACACTTTCTGGCCATAAATCCTGAACCCAAATAGTTAATTTTTTTTTATATTTAAACTTTAAAAAAATTGCAGGTATAGCCGAAGTAATTGGGGAGGTTGCGTAAACTAGTATATGATCAAAATCATCAAATTTAAATTTTCTACCAAAAAAAATAGCATTGAAAACAAATGAAAAATAATTTTGAATTAAATTGAAAAACGTATTTTTTTTTCTGGGTGTTAGAGGGACTCTAAATATTTTTATTTTTTTATAATTTTCAATTTTTATCTTTCCTTTAGTGTAACCTTTAAATATTTTACCTTTTGGATAATTAGGTTTTCCTGTTAAAACTTGAATTGAATGTTTTTTTGATAATTCTAAACATATTTCATTTATTGAAAAACTTTCAGGCCAAAAATACTGAGTTACTAGTAAAATTTTTTTTTTCATTTATCTTAATATAATTTGTATATAGAAAATATTAGTAATGAGTAATTATTTAAAAAAATACAATATTCAATTTTTAGCCTTAACATTAATTTTTTTAATTACAAGATATAATGGTTTAATTTTTGTAATTGAACAAGAATTTATTTTTGATCAAAAATATATAAATGCTATACAAAATAATTTTTATGAATATTCTTTATTTAATCACACTATTTTATACGGAAATTTATTATTAAATAAACTATTTTTTTCTTTATCTAAAATTTTGAATGTTGAATATAAAATTTTTTTTTACATATTCAATATTTGTTCATCTTTTTTTCTTTTATTAGTATACTTAAAAATATCTCATATTTTTTTTAAAAAAACTCTTGTTATAAATTTTTTTTTAATTTTATCAGTTAGTTATTTTTTGATATCCTATGAAATTTGGAGATTAAATCATCATGATCATCTTACTTTTTTCTTGATCACTTTTTTAATAAGTTTACTTACAATTTTCTCAAATATTAAAAATAATGGTTTTTATTTATTTTTAATTATTTTGGCTTTGTTAATCAGTTACACCATGGGAATAGTCATTGCATTAGTTATATTCTCTTTACTTATATTTAAAAAAGAATTTAAAAATACTGATTTTCTGAAATTAAACTTTTTTTATTTTTTAATAATTATTTTTGTTTTCTTTGGGTATTCTTATAAATCCTACAATAACACTTATGTTTTCTCTCCAACCTCAAATGCAGGTGCAAACCTTATTCAGAGAACATTCCACTCTATTGGTTACAAAAATTATGTAGAATTAATTGATAACTCAAAAAAATTTCCTTCATGGTGGGTAAATTGTAATAAAAATATATTTAAAAATTATTCGTATTTAAAAAATAAACAAATTGATTCTTTAAACACTAAAATTGCACACGGTAAGTGCTATATGGATAGAAAAGGAGAAATTGATTTAAAAAAATTTAAAAATAGCCTTGAACAAAATAATGATTTTGTAAAAAAAATTTTAGACAAAGATATTAATGACAAAACTGAGAATAATTGGAAATTTTCAGGTGAATATGAAGAAATGAATTTAAGGATAAATGCAATTTATGGATCGTATGGAAAATATGTTTTCTTAGAAGCATTAAAAAGACATCCAAAAGAAATGATTTTTGGCAAAATAGGCAACAAAGGATTCATTTTAACTTCTATTCAAATGATTTCGTATGGTGGAATTTTACCTGAATATTATGAAAATCACAAATATCCTCAATCAAAATTAGAAGTTAAGATAAAAAAAAATTTTAGATATTTTTTTTTATTACTTTTATTAATAACTCCATACTTAATAATAAAAAAAATTTATTTTAGATCTATAAATAGAGAAAATTATTTAAATTTAAAATTTTTTCTATATATACTTTTTATGTTATTAATTTTTATAATAGTGGGGCTGACTTCGGTTGTTACCTGTTGTGAAAACCCAAGGATGACTGTATTTCTGATGCCAATGTTATTATATTTATATTTCTATAATTTAGAAGAAATTTTGAATTAAATTTATGGAAAATTGTATAGTTTTTGGAGGTTTAGGATTTATAGGAAGTAACTTAGTTAAAAAACTAAATTTAAAATTTAAAACATATGTTTTCGCAAATAGCAAATACAGTAAAAAATCCAGGAATTCATTTAATTATAATTATAGAAATTTTAAAAAAAAAATAAAAAAAATAAATCCAAAAATTATTTTTTTTTTAAGTGGAAATTCATATCCCAACAATTCATTAAATTTAAATTTATATGATATAAAGAGATCTAATATAATAATTCAAGATTTTCTTTATGCATTAGCAAACATTAAATTTAAAGGAACTGTAATTTATACATCATCTATAGCAGTTTATGGAAATGATAAATTTAATAATCATAAATTCGTCTCAGAAAATTCTAATTTAAATCCAAAAAATTTTTACGGTTTATCAAAAGTAATAGCTGAAGAGCAATTCAAATTTTTTAATAAAAACTATAAGATAAAAGTTTTTATTTTAAGATTATCTTCAGTATTTGGTCTTAATTTAAATAAACAAGTTATTTTTGACTTAATACAAGGAATTAAAAGTAAAAAGAAAAAATTTTTAGTTCTTAATGGAAAAAAAACTGACTCAAGACAGTTTGTCTATATTAATGATTTGGTAAATATATTAATCAAACTAACTAACCTAAAAAAAAATTATTTATTATTAAATATTTCAAATGGCAAAAAATATAAAATTATTAACATTGCAAAAGCAATAATGAAGATATTGAAAATAAACAAAAAAATTATTTTTTTAAATAAACCATCTCCTGAATTTCCCATTCTAAAAAATAAACTACTTAAAAAAAATTTGAATTACAAAATTAACTTTAGTAACTTCAACTCATCTCTTAAAGAAACTGTTAATTATTGGAAGTAAACTAATACGTTTTGTAGAATTAAATTTGAAAAATCAATTTGATATTAGTATTCATTGTGTTAATAAAGTTATATTATTAGAAATTAATATAATTCAGCCGAAGTTAATTTTAAAAATTTAAATTAACTAAAATTAAAAAGGTAATTATATATTTTTTCTTATTTAAAAAAAATAGATATGGAAAAAGAAAATTTGAAACTAAAAAGAGTTGTCATGGAAGTTTTTGGGGGATGTAATTACACTTGCCAAATGTGCCCACAAACTAACCCAGGTAGAGGTAAAAACTGGACAAGAAAAATGCCATTAAAAGAATTTCAAAAAATTTTAGATGAAATAATTCCAAAATACGGGAAACCCCAAATTAATTTAGAGGGAAGTGGTGAACCAACTATGGCCAAAGATCTTCCTGAGTATATTAAAGTAGTTAAGAGAAAAGGATTGAAGTGTTTCATGTACTGTAATGGTGCAAGATTAAATGGTGATTTTATGAAGAAAGTAGTTGATGCTGGTATTGATTTTATTAGATTTAGTATAATTGGATATGATAGAGAAAAATATAAACAATGGATGAATATTGATAACTTTGAACTTATTAAGAAAAATATAAAAGAACTTAAAAATTATATCAAAGAAAAAGCTTCAGATTGCCAAGTATCTACATATCATCTGATCACAGATAATGATAAAGTAAATGAAGAAATCAATTATTATAAGAACAATGTAATAAAAGAATTAAAAACTACTTCTTATATTTGGAAAATGCATAACTGGAGTGGGAACTTTGATAATCCCAATCCTAGAAACCCCATTAACAGAAAATCATGTGGAAGACCATTTGCCCCTGAAATAACAATTAGAGCTGGTGGTTCAAAAGGGAGAACAGCAGCTATGGTTCCATGTTGTCAAACACTGGGACCTCCAAATGAAGACAAAAGTATTTTGGGCCATTTAGATCAACAATCTTTTGATGAAGTTTATTTTGGAAAAGAATATGAAAAGTTAAGAAAAGCACATTCTGAAAATAAGTTTGATGATATAGATTATTGTAAAAATTGTGATTTTTTATATGAAGACCCTGAAGTTCTTGTTTGGAGCAATGATCCAAATGCAAAATTATCAAATATGCTAGGCACTGGAGAAGATTTTATTCTTACAGATTATACACCAAAATAAAACTAGTTTGAGCAATAAAAGCAACTACCAACTACTAAAAAAGAAAGTACAAAATATACTATTAGATAAAAATTCTAATGAATCAACATATAATATTTCTTTATTAAATTTAATTAAATCGCATCCAACTTATAATATCAAATATAAATTTTTTTTTAGTAAAAAATATAGTTCAATAAAAATTTATCTTACAGAGTTTGTTTATTTTTTAAAATTTTTTTATTTTTTTTTTGAAAATCAAATTAAACTAAAAAAGAGATATTATAAAAATATTTTTGTCTCACATTATATGAGTAAAAAACAAAATTTGACGAAAGATATAAATTTTAAAAAATATAGAAAAAGTTTATTTTTGTATTTGAATCATACTTATTATAAAAATTTAAATTATAAAATTTCGAAAAATAACACTTTAATTTTGGCAAGAAGATTATCTTTATCAGAAGAAATAAAAATGATTAAAGAACAATTAAATGAGAGGAGAAGATTTATAAAAATTTACTCTAAAACAAAAGATTTTTTCTACAGATTTATAGCTGCAGATTCAATTTCACCATCAACAATATCTAATATAAGAGTTTCTAAGCAAATTATTAAGATTGTTAAATTTTACAAACCTAAAAAATATATATCAACATTTGAAGGATATTCATGGGAAAAAACACCTATTAAATTTATAAATACTAATATTAAAAATTGTAAAACATATGGTTATATCCCAGGTATACCTCTTAAAGATTTTGGTTCTAGCCTTATAATATATAAAAAAGACTATTTTCCAAATTTTCTTTTAGTTTCTGGAAAAAATACAATAATTAAAATAAAGAAAGTTTTAAAAAATTTTCAAAAAGTTTATTTGTTAGGAAGTATAAAAAATTCACCAAAAAAAATTTCTTTGAAATCAAAAAATAATAAAACTTTTTTATTAATACCTGAAGGCATAGATAGTGAATTAAAAATATTTAATTTATTTTTGAAAAAAATTTTAAATAAAACTCAAAAATATAACTTCATTTTAAGACTCCATCCTATTAGTAGAAATACTTTAATATTTAATGATTTATTAAAAAAATATAAAAACATTAAATTAAGTAATGGCGATTTAAAAAATGATATCTCAAAATCTACTTTTGTTATATACCGAGGAAGCTCTTTAATAGTTAACTGTGTTTTTAATGGCTTATATCCAATATATTTAAAATTTAGCAAAAAGGAGGAAATAATTGACCCAATATATGACTATAAACATAAAGTAATATTGGAAAATTTTAAAAATATTTTAAAAATTAAAAAGGGATCAATAAATAAATCAAAAATTAAAGGATATTTTTCAAAGTATAACTCTAATATTTTAAAGTAGTTTTATACTCACTTAAAACGATCATTAAAAATAAGAAAATTGAAAAGCCACCATTAAAATAGCCAGCACCACTTATTAATTGTGTAAATAACAAAGAAGAAATTACAATTTTAATTTGAAAAGAAATTTTTTTGTTTAGCAAAAATCTAAAACCGTAAAAAATAAAAATCAAAGAAAAAACTCCAAATTCACACAAAATTTTTAATAGTGTAGATCTAGCATCTGATATATTGAGGGTTTTTAGTTCGTGGACTTTATCTTTTACTTGAATTTTTGTTTCAATTTGGAAAAATTTTTCCATATTTTGATCTATATAAGCATAAAAAGTTTTATAATATGAATTAAAACCCCATCCAAAGGGCCTGTCTGTCGCTGTTCTAATAGTGTTTAAAATTGCAATATTATAAACTTGTGAAGAAAGGTTTCTTACATCTAATGTATCATTATAGTTTTTTTGATTTTTTTGAGTAATTTCTGCATCTGTAATTATTCCAGATTTTTTTTGTTTTAACATTTGATCAATTTCTAAATCTTGTTTTAGTTTATTACCTAAATAATCAAATCTTCCAGTGCAATTTTTATTATTAATTAATAATACAGTTGTTAAGGTAATTATAATAATTGAATAAATAAATATTTTAATATTTTTGTATGCAATTACATTAATTAAGATTGATAAAATACCTCCAACTAAAATACCAGTTACCAAAGTTAGTTAAGTATAAAATATAAAAAGAATTAGTATCAGAATAAGTAAAAATAAATTATTAAAATCTTTTTTTTCATAAATGTAAAAGAAAAATATTGATGTAAACATCATTGCAAAGTGGGAGTTTTCATGAAAGAGAAAACTGTCAAATAAATATGTATTTAAATAATTTGAAGAATAAGATGAAGTGCTAAAAGTAAAAAAATTGCATGCTTGTGCAACCATTGTATAATTTTTTGTTAAAATTATAACAATTAATGAGATAATAAGAGCAGATATGATTAAAGGAAATAAAACCTTAAATGATTTTAAAATATTTTTATGTTCGATTCTTACAATTAAATAGATAAAAATAAAAAAGATAAATGAACCAATTTCTTTGATAGAAACTTGGTTTTCAAAAAAATAGTAATTTATTAATGTTTGAAATAAAAAAATAAAAATAAATATATAAATATTTTTATCAATATTATTAAATAAATTAAAATAATTAATTAATAATACAAATAAAATTAAATATCTAAAAATTTGAAAAGGAAAATTTGTTTCAGATAATATGTTTCCAAGATCCCATAGATATAAGTGGAAAAAAATAAATAAGTATAAGGTGTATTTATAATATTTACTTTTTATAAAAAATTTTTTTAATAGCATGATTGCAAAACAACAATAATACAAGAGTTATAAAAATACTCATTAAAATGTTTATAGAATTAATCGGTGCAAAACCCCAATGAATCAATCTATATGCCAAAATATTCGATAAAATTGCAATTAAAAAAATATTTTCTGTAAAATAATTAAAAATTAATATGATTAAGAAAGATATAAATGAAACTAGAAAACAACTTAAAAAAACAAACATTAAAGAGCCGGTGTAATATGAATGGGCAATAAAACCAGGCAAAGTTACGACGTGTAATGATGGGTTTTCATTTAGGCTCAAATTGTAATCTAAATTTTTCACAATATATGTATCATAAAAGCTAAGTTTATTTTCCTCATAAGTTTCCATCCATGAAGATTTATAAAGATTAAAATCTTTAATTTTACTTGCTTCAACTGCCATCACAGCATCAATTCCAACCCATCTATAAAAAATCAGATATTTTATATGTTCTATAGGATTAATTAACGACTCGCTAAACTTTTTCAATTTATTTTGACTATCTGAAATTCTGATAAACTCGAAATTATCATTTCTAAATTTAGCTGTTTTTACTAAATTTTTATAATCATAATTAATCTCTAAATTCAAGTTTACTTGATTTTTAATAGACCTATATGTGTTGGTAAAAACTATAGTAAAAATAAAAAAAATTATAATAAAAAAAATAAAAAAAATAATTTTTTTTAAATTAAAATTATTTATTTTTTTTGTTAAGTTTAAAATTGCTAAAAAATAAGGAATAAGATTAATTAGCATACCTCTGCTTATTAAGGATATTGAAGTTAAAAATGTCTCAAAAATTGATAAATAAATGAAATTAAATCGTTTTCTCTGAAGCTCATAACTAATTATTAAGCTTGTTAAAAGAGGAAATCCAATTAAGTAATAATACGCAAACAAATCTCTAAATAATTTTCCAAACTCTAGATTGCTGACTGATCCTTTTTGATAAATGTTAAATTTTAAATTTATGATTAAAAAAAATAAAGAAACTACAAAATAAATATATAAAAATATATTGTTTTTAAGATATATTTTTTCTATGAAAATAAGTTTTTCTTTAAAACTTATCTTAATTTTTTTTTTAATTGACAAAGCAGAAATAAATCCAAAACAACCTAAACTACTGACAATTAAGACTTTATCAAAAGATTCACTACTAAAATTAAAATCTCCTGTTCCCTCACCAAAAATAATGTTTAAGTGTAAATAATTTGTCATTTTAAAGAAAAAACCTAACCATAGAAAAATACTTAAAATTAAATCAAAAAAATAAACTTTTTTTTCCTCAAACGAAAAGCAAACATAGAAAGTAAATAATGAAAAAAAAATAAAATATAAAAATTTATTTCCAACATAATTATTGAATGAAATTAAGAATAAAAAAAAACTTAAAGATATAAAAAAAATTTTAATTATATTGATACGTGAATTTAAAAATTTATTCATAATTTTTATTATTTTAAAAAAGTTCTTTTGTGTAAAGTTGCAAAAATTATTAGACCAAAAATTGAATTTATTAAAAATAAATAACCAAAATATTCTATACTTAAAGAATAGTAAATTATAGGTATAGTTAATAATACAAAAAAACTATACAAGAACTCATATTTAAGCAATTTTGAAAGAAATTTTTCTAATAAAAAAATTCTATTTTTTAAAAATAAAGCTAAACTCATTAAAGATCCACCTAGCATAGAAATGTAAAATAAGTTTAAATGAGTACTGTCTACATAATTAAATAAAAAACTATTTTTATAGTTAGTCGTATCCAAATAAAAAATATAAATAGTTATCAATAGGTATATTATAATTGAAAATATAATTAAATTTGGAACTTTTCTTTGTCTAATAATTGAAGTGCTAAATACAAAACTAAATAAATTTGCTGGCAATGAACCCAAAGAAAAAGCAAAAAAAAGAATTCCAGCGTAGTTTTTATCACAAAAAAAAATTATCAGATACCTAAATAGAAAATTTGTTATAGAAACAAGTAACGAATTGAATACCATTAAATAGTAATTTTCGGTTTTAAATTTAAGTAAAATATTGCTGATCTTTCGATTAATTTTAGATTTAATTAATTTTCTTAATCCAGTGGATGAAAAATAAATTATACTTAAAATAGTTAAAATTTTTATAAAATTGTCATCAAAAAAAATTGAAGCAATTACTAAAAATTGTAAAAACAATATTTCTAAAAGGTATTTAAACATTTTTTTTCTTGACCCAATAAGTTCGTAAATAATCAATTTTGTTTCGCTTGACCAAAGATACAAAATTAGCAAAATTCCTATTGTTACAGAGTAAAAGTTATTTAATTCCATTAAAATTGAAAAAAAGAAAATTATTAAAAATAATGGAGTTATTGCTAGTTTTCTTAAATTTAAAAAATAAATTCCATTTTTTAATTGATTTGAAAGAACTGTGTAAGGTCTTGCATAAAAAGAAATAGATGAAGTCACAAATATTGTTAAACTAGATATTAATAGTACTTCTGCACTTAATTCATACTTTTTTAATAAATAAAAGCAAAGAATAATTATAGGCATAGATGGAATTGAAAAAAAATAGCAAAAAGAAGAAATATAAAAATTTTTGTTATTTAAATTTTCTTGATTTATCTCTTTATTATCTTTTAACTTTTTTAAAACTTTATAAGTTAAATAAAAAAAACTATTGTTTGAAATTTTTAATATATAATAAATTATCTTGGATTGACTTTTAATAAGAGATAAAAAAGAACTTACATCTTTAATTTTTTGTGAATTAATCTTAAAAAGATGAATTATAGAAGCAACTATAAAGTAGAAAAAATAATGGTATTTATTATAATAATTATTAAATTCATTAATTTTTGTCAGATAAAATGGAGTTTCATCAAATATTTCAATTGAACGATTTTCTGATATTTTAAATATGAAAATTAGTTCCTCTTCATAAAGAATAAGATCGTCTCTATTAAAAATTCTTAACCAAGTATAAATATCTTCACCTACGTTTACATTGATTGGAAACTTATTTTCTAAAATTAAATTTCTATCAATACAAATACCACTTGAACAAAAAATTTTAAAATCTGTAGTATACTTGAGTATTGGATTTCCTATTTTTTTAATTTTTTCTTTAAATATTTTTTTATCTTTTGCGTTTTCAATTATTTTTTTATTTTTATAAATATTACAATGTTTTGTTGAAAAAATTTTTGAATTTGGAAATTTTTTGAGCATCAAATTTATGGCAACTAAATATTTTTCATGAATCTGATCATCAGCATCTAAAAAAATTACAAATTTAGCCTTACTTTTCTCTATGCCAGTATTTCTAGCAACTGAGGATCCGCTATTTTTTTGATTTATTAAATCTATACAATCATAATTTTTTTTGTATTCCTCTACAATTTTTTCACTTCCATCAGTAGATCCATCATTTACTACAATGATTTTATTAAATGATTGAGTTTTTTGGCTTAAAATAGATTTTAAGCAATTGCCTATATAATTTTTTTTATTATATAACGGTATGATGAAGTCTATTTTCATAATTAAATGAATATTTAAATGAATGAATAATATAACTAATCACTTCAATATAAAATCATTTATTACATTTATTTTTATATTATTTCCAATTTCATTTGTAGTTGGTCCAGCATTGATCGAAACACTTAATTTTATATTAATATTATTTTTATTTAAAAAATTATTTGAAGATACAAAATTTATAAAAATTTTTCATAATAAAATATTAATTTTAATATTACTTTTTAATTTAGTAATTTTAATTTCATCACTCAATTCCGATTATGTTCAATCTATAAAATATCCCCTAACGTTTTTTAGATACATTTTATTTTCCATATCATGTTATTTAATTCTCACATTATATCCAGTGTTAATAAAACAAATTACATTTGTAATTATTATTTTATTCATTATCTTGTTTTTCGGATCATTGTATGAGTATATGTTTAAGCAACATTGTGGTTACTTTAATTCAGGAAATGCATTTATAATTGAGGAAGAGTTTTGCTTAAAAATAAAAGATTTTTTTGTTGGAAGTTTTAGTAGACCAGACCGACATAGTAGTTTTTTTGGTGACGAATTAATTTTAGGATCATTTATATCTAGGCTACTTCCTTTGTTGATAGGTTTAATATTCTTTTCTTATTCGAAATTTAAGTTTCCTAAGATTTTAATTTATTTTTTAATTTTATTATCTTTTTTTACAGTACTATTGTCTGGGGAAAGAGCAGCTTTAATTTATTACCTTTTTTTTATTTTTATTTTTTTTTGTGTAGTAAACGAAAAATTAATATACAAGGTTTATTTTCTATTCTTTTTATTTTTTATTTTAATAATATCTTTTAACTCATTTAAACAAATTAATGTAAGAATGATAGAGTCCTACAGTCAAATTAAGTTGAGTTTAGAAAAAAAAATCTTCTTTTCAACCGATCATCATAATCATGCACTGGCTGCTTATAAGATTTTTTTGGACTACAAGATCTTAGGATCAGGTCCAAACACTTTTAGATATATATGCAAAAAAGAAAAATACCACTTAAAAAAGCCGGATATTAAATTTGGTGTCGATGGCACTCCTGATGTTGCACCGATTAATTCAACTGGATGTTCTACACACCCTCATAACCTTTATTTACAACTTTTATCCGAAACAGGTGTTGTAGGAATTATAATTCCTCTTTTATTTCAAATTTTCCTATTAATTATTTTGATAAAATCTATTTTTAAAATCCAAAAATTTCGTGATGATAATCGATTAAGATGTGAAATATTTTTAATAAGTGCTTTTTTTATCTCTTTATTTCCATTGATTCCATCAGGAAATTTTTTTAATAATTGGCTCAGTTTTATTTATTTTTATCCCTTAGGATTTTATTTATATATTAAAAATGCTTAATGAATTCTTATTATTATCTTTTTTATTTATTAATTTATTAATTTATTTTTATCGTAACCAGATAATTAAAATTTATGGTATTTACGATTATCCTGATAAAAAAAGAAAAGTTCATAAACAAAAAACCTCCTTATTGGGTGGATTTATTTTTATTTATAATTTAACCTTTTTTTCAATCATTTTAATAATTTTTGGTGATATTCTTATTAAAGAATTGATCTTCTTTGAGAATATTAATAATTACTTTTTGTTCTATTTCACTTCCATTTGCTTCTATATTCTTGGACTGTATGACGATAAGAGAAATTTAAACGCAAACCTGAAACTTTTTATAATCTCTATTTTGATATTATTAATAATCTTTTCTGATTTAAACATAGTGATTAAAAACATAAACTTTTCATTTTCTGACAAAACTATAAGCTTGGCTCAATTTGATTTCTTATTTACTTTATTTTGTTTTGTTGCATTTATTAATGCTTTTAACTTGTATGATGGTATTAATCTTCAAAATGGTATTTATACATTATTTGTTTTTATTTTCTTATTATTGATAACAAATATTAATTTTTTTATATTGTTTCTTTTTTTTCCATTATTAATTTTTTTGATATTGAACTCATATGGAAAAATTTTTTTAGGCAATTCTGGAACTTATTTTTTAAGTTTTGTAATTTCATATCTTTTTATAAAAACGTTTAATTTGTATGGAAGTATTTTTTCAGATCAAATTCTTGCTATTATGTTGATACCAGGCTTGGATATGATTAGGCTCTTTTTTCTCCGAATTAAATTAAAACAACACCCATTTACACCAGACCGTAATCATATACATCATAGATTTTTGGAAATATTTGGTTTCAAAAAAACGATAGTAATTATCAGTTGTCTATCAATTTTACCAATTACTTTGCTAATTTATTTTAAAAGTTATTTTGTAATAATATTTTCTATATTTCTATATTTTTATATTATGTTTTATATTAGAGGCTTTTCTAAAAGTTTGAAATAAAATTTTCTCTAAAGATAAAAAATTGTTTTTATTTACAAATTGATTGTTACCAATGTAAATTCCTCTTTCATGTATTATCTCTGCATTTGAATTCTTTTTATTATACTTATTTAAATAAGGTTGTTTAGTTAAATCTCCTGTTATCAAAGATCTAAATTCAATATTATTTTTTGTTAATAATTTTTTAAATTTTATTAAATATTTTTTTTCTTTAAATATAAAAGGTAGTGCGAAAGATGAAATTGACTCAGTATTGGTATTTTTTATTAAAAAAAAATTGTCCTTATATTTTTTTATGCAACTGATGTACTTTTTATAATTTTTATTTCTTTTTATTATAAAATTGTTTAATTTTTTAAGTTGTCTGATCCCTAAAAAAGCATTTAAATTTGTACTTCTTAAATTATAGCCATCCGTTAAAAATAAAAAGTTAAAATCAATATTAGAGAATTTTTTTTTAAGTTGAGAATGTTTTTTCTTGTTAAGCTCTCTTGCAAAACCATGTGAACGCTTCATTTTACATAAATTGTAAAATTTTATGTTGTTTGTACATATCATTCCTCCTTCAATTGTTGTCATGTGATGTCCCCAATAAAAACTAAATGATCCTGCAATTCCAAAATTACCTACTTTTTGTTTTCCAATTTTTGCTCCTGTAGATTCACAACAATCTTCAAATATTTTTATGTTCTTACCTTTAATTATACTTTTTATTTTTTTTATGTTTGCTGGAAAACCCAAAATATGCGCAAGAAAGATTGCCCTAGTTTTATTATTTATTTTTTTTTTTAATTCCTCGTAATCTAGAGATAGATCTTCAAAATTTGTATCAATAAATACAGGCTTTAAATTAGATTGAAAAACGGGATTGACTGTAGTTGGCCAAGTCAATGAAGGGACTATTATTTCATCTCCATTCTTCCAGCCGTATAACTCTTTGGCAACATTGATTATCAAAAGATTTGCTGAACTTCCAGAATTAACTAAAACAGAATATTTTGACTTATTCCATTTTGAAAATTTCTTCTCAAATTTTTTAACCTCATCACCTTGAGTAAGTTTTTTGGTTTTTAATATATAATTCGATAGCGATTTAAGATCTTTTTTTGTTAAAGCATTTTCTTGAAGTTTCCACATTATTAAAAGTAATTAGATAATTTTTCAGAAATTTCAATAGAGTTTCCAACACCTCTGTCCTCTGGATAAATAAATTCTAGACCACCATGCCAAAAATTGTCTAATGGTGATTTTAATTTAGGTAAATTTACAATAGTTTTAATGTCTGGAATTGGAGCTGCATATTTAGATTTGATAATTTTATAGTTCAAAATATCGTTTTTTGAGAATTTGCTAAACATTTTTTCTAAATTAATAAATATTTTTTCTGCAATTTCTTTATCACTAAGTTTAAACAATGCACTTTTATAATCAGTATATTTTGATGTATAAATTATTTCATTTTTTGATTTTGCAAATAATCTATTCTGTTGAATTATCGCATTGTATGGAAGATTATCATTGCTGACAGATGTCCAGTAACAATCAGATAATCTTTTCTTAGTTTCAAAAATACAAAGAACTACTCCCACTCCATTAAATTTATTCAGGTAATTTAGTTTTTTTTCTTTGATAATTTTTTTTAAAGTAAAAAGCGGAATAGTTGAAATTACTTTTTCGTCTTCATGAATATTATAATTTTTTTTAGCTATGATTTTGTGTATTTTATTTTTTTTTACACTAATATCTTTAATTCTGGTATTATAAATTATTTTAGATTTCTTTTTTTCTAAAAAATTAATTGTTTCTGTGATTGTTGGAAGATATGTATTTTCTAAATAGCCAAAAGTTGATTTCTTATTTATTAAGTTTTTAGTAGATAAATGTCTTTTAATTCTAGTGGCTAACCAAAAAGCGGAAATTTTTTTCCAGTTTTTACCAAACTTTCCAACAAGTAAGGGTTTCCAAATATCGTTTGTAAATTTATAACCAAATTTATTTTTTGCCCAGTCATATGCATTTTTAGCACTAGTTGTTTTTGGTATTTTAAAAAAAAATATAATTAATAAATTAAAAAATATTTTAAGGCTATCTATTTTATAGTTCTTAACAATATCAAAAAAATTATCAACTTTTATTATTTTATTAGACTTAGTAATTATTTCAGTTTCTATTTCAGACCAATAAATTTTGTTTTTTTTTGTTAATGATGACACCCATTTCATTGCATTATAATGATCATTCTTATAAAAAAAGTGATAAAAAATTTCTATTAAAATATTAGAAAATAAAAATGGTCTAGCGTGTCCTCCCGCAGTTGAATTTGTTTCAAAAATTCGAATTTTGTAATTTTTTTTTGATAACAGATAGGCAAGATATAAACCCATTGGTCCACCACCAATTATTGATATGTCAAATTTTTTTTTCACTTAATAATATTTATTAAACTTTTTATAACGCTTAATAACATCAAAAAAGATTTATTTTTCGAAGTACCAAATACTCTTTCTCTAAAAGTAATTGGTATTTCGGTTATTATAAATTTTTTTTTTTTAGCATTAATTGTCATTTCCCAAAAAAAACCTGGATGAGAAAAATTTTTAGTATCAATTTCAATTTTTTTTGAAATAATTCTAAATGAATGTGATAAATCAATAATTTTTAGTTTAAAAATTTTACTTATCATTAAGTTTAAAAAATAACTTATAAGAACTTTTTTTTTGTTGGCTCCTAAAATTCTTGAACCAGAAATATATCTAGAACCTATCACAATACCTTTGTCCTTTTTTGATTTAATGAGATTTAAAATATCATCATGATTTACTGAAAGATCGGCATCTAGAAACATAACAAAAGGGGAAGTTGAAGAGTTATATCCTTTGGTTAAAGCATAGCCTAATCCTAAATTTCTTTCATTTTTTATGATTTTAATTTCAAGTCTATTTTTAAATAATTGAACAACATCTAGTGTTTTATCTTTACTATTATCATCAACTACAATTATTTCCAAATTAATATCTTTTGAAATTTTCTCAATTTTTAACAATGTTTCTTCAATATTCTTTTCTTCATTTAATGTTGGGATAACAATTGAAAGCATAATTTTATTAATTTTTATTTACTATATAAAACATATCAAATATTAAAAATTTACCTTTGTTTATTTTAATTTCTTTTATTTTAAAATATGTTTCGTTAACTCCTATAGCTGCACAGGGGGACGATCCATACATACAAAGATTTGCTTCAATTTTTGGCCTGTAATATAAAATTTCTCCATCTTTTTTGAATGATATATATTCATTTTTAATATTTGTATTTGTATAAGTATTTTTTTTAGGCCAGGGATAATCAACATATTGGTAATTGTAATTTTTTATAATTCTTGAAAAATTTTTAGCAATTATACCAATAGATAAAATTAAAATAATCGATAATGAAAATTTGTAACTATTTATTTTAATTGATGGAATTTTAATGTATGTAGATATTACTAATAAAAATGTTACTAAAATTCCCTCGCCATATCTTAATAGAGGAAACTTCAAAAACCATATTAAAAATAAAATTAATAAAACTAAAGTATAAATTTTAATAAAATTTTTTTGAAAATTCTTTATTTGAATTTTATTTGTGGCCTTAAATATGATCAAAAGAACTGCGAGAACTGATATATTTTGAATGATAATTACAAGATGATTATTAACCCAAACATTGAGCCAATTAAAATCAGATATAAAATTATTGTAGTTAAAATTACCTTTATTATTTGGCCAATCTTTTGCCCATGCCTCACTAATTAAACTTATATTTTTTATAGAAATTTCATTAAGTGACCATGAAAATATGTCAAAACATAAAAAAGACACTGGAAAAATTAAACATGAGGATGTCAAGAAATTTTTTAATAACCACAACCCTAAAAAAATAAGACTAAATAAATTTATTTTATTGAATATAATTTCTCTATAAAGTGATTTAAAGTTTTTTAGAAATATTACGAAAGGTAATAAAAATATTATTAAATAAAAACTTTTAATAAGAAAAGCTAAAGAACAAAATAAAAGAGTTTTTGCAAAAGATAAAATGTTTAAACTTTTAAAATTTTTATAACAATTTAAAAATATTATGAACATCAAAATACTTGCAAAATCATCATTACCCCATGAGCTATATCTATTCATGTTAATTAATGTGTAACTAGTAAATATAACTGCTAGGAAATTGTAAAACTGATCATTTCTATTTTTTAATGTTTCGTTAACTAAATAGCCTGATAGTGCTAAGAAAATAATTGAAGGTGGTATAAGAATACCATTATTAGAAAAAAAAATATTATTATAAATTGCAGAAATATATTGAACTATAGAAACATGACCATATCTAAAATGAATGTTGGAAATACCTACTATTAAATTACTTTCATTGAGTATATTAATATAAGGTAGATGATAAAGTCCAGCATCTGGTCGATTTGTATTTTCAAGTGAAATTAAAATTAGTGAAAGTAAAGATAAAATTAATAGATACTTTATATCTTTTTTAATTTCTATTTGGTTTATAAAGAAATATAAAATAATAGGAAAAATCAAAAAAATTAAATTTAATTTTTCATTCAAGCTAAAAAAAAAATTTATGGATAGTCCAAGGAAAGAGAGTAAAATAAACCCAAATATTATATTTTCAAAAAAATTTACCTTATTTTGTTTAATTAAAAACTTATTGAATAATTTACCAGCTGATAGCAAACTAAGTGCACAAAAAAAACTCGCAAGAAAAATATTTAAGTAACCCATAATATGAAATTAACAATAATTATACCTTGTTATAATGAAAAAAAAACTATCAAGAAAATTATATCAAAAATATTAAAAATTAAAATTAATAAAGAAATAATAATTGTAGATGATGGATCCATTGATGGAACAACAAAAATAATTAAATCTGAAATTAAAAATAAATTCATAAAAAAAATTTTTCATAGAAAAAACCAAGGTAAAGGTGCCTCTATCAATTCTGCTAAAAATCTAGTTAAAGGGGATATAGTTATTATTCAGGATGCTGATCTTGAATATTATCCATCAGATTATTTAAAATTAATTAAACCTATATTAAATAAAAAAACAAAAGTAGTATATGGATCAAGATTATTAGGAAAAAAAAAATATAAATATAAAAGTAATTTTTATGCTTATTATAGAGTTTTAGGAAATCGTATTCTTACATTTATTTCAAATATTTTAAATAAACAAAATCTAACAGATGCTCATACTTGTTATAAAGTTTTTGATTCTAAAATTTTCAAAAAAATTAAATTAGAAGAAAGTGATTTTGCTTTTTGTCCAGAAATTACATCAAAGTTATCCAATATGAATGAAAGAATAATTGAGGTTCCAATTAGATATTTGGGTAGAAATTATAAGGAAGGAAAAAAGATTAAATTGAGTGACGCATTCATAGCTTTTAAAACACTATTTTATTATAGATTTTCAAAAAAATAAAATGTATGAAAAAAAAATGAAAAGAAAAGCTTTGATATTTGGTGTAACAGGACAAGACGGATCTTATTTAGCTAAATTTTTATTAAAAAAAAAATATATAGTGCATGGAGTTAGAAGAAGAAGCTCGTCTTTTAATACTAAAAGGATTGATGATATATATCTTGATCCACTAAATAAAGATGCTAATTTTTTTTTACATTATGGAGATTTAACAGACTCACTATCAATATTTAAATTAATTGATAAAATTTTACCTGACGAAATTTATAATTTAGCGGCTCAATCTCATGTTCATGTATCATTTGAGGTTCCAGAATATACATCTAATGTAACAGCTTTAGGAACATTAAGAATACTAGATACTTTAAAAACATTAGAAAAAAAAAAAGTATAAAGTTTTATCAAGCTGGAAGTTCAGAGATGTATGGTAAAACAAAGTTAAAAATTCAAAACGAAAAAACTAATTTTTATCCTGCTAGTCCATATGCAATCTCAAAATTATTTTCTCATTGGATAACAAAAAATTATAGAGAGTCTTACAACCTATTTGCTTCAAATGGAATTTTGTTTAATCATGAAAGTCCATTAAGAGGTGAAACATTTGTAACAAAAAAAATTGTATCTGCTCTAGTAAAGATATCTTTAAATAAACAAAAAAAACTTTATTTAGGTAATTTATATTCAAAAAGAGATTGGGGACATGCTAAAGATTATGTCAGAGCAATTTGGATGATATTACAACAAAAGAAACCAGATGATTTTGTTATAGCTACAGGAAAAAATAAAACCATAAAAGAATTTATAAACATAGTTTGTAATAAGCTTAAATTGAAAATTTATTGGAATGGAAAAGGTATTAACGAAAAAGCAATTTTAAAAAGTAATAAAAAAATTATTATTGAATGTAATAAAAAATATTTTAGACCATCAGAGGTTCCTTATTTACGTGGAGATTTTACCAAAGCTAAAAAAGTACTAAAATGGAAACCAATGATATCGTTAAATGAAATGATAGAAGAGATGATAGAGTATGAAAAACAAGAAATTAATAAGATAATATAAA
>MDTA01051822.1_pt1 | contig 36304 bp, 33 predicted proteins | sample 811151 | NCBI WGS metagenome assembly MDTA01 (sample SAMN05326648, study PRJNA326480) | marine metagenome | isolation source: seawater | place: Indian Ocean: South | collected 2010
AAGACCGGCGTGCCGCCTTCGGCGATGGCGGCGGCGGCGTGGGCCTGGGTCGAGAAGATGTTGCAGGACGCCCAGCGCACGTCGGCGCCCAGGTCCTTCAGGGTTTCGATCAGCACAGCCGTCTGAATCGTCATGTGCAGGGATCCGGCGATGCGCGCCCCCTTCAACGGCTGCTCGGCGCGGTACTCGTCGCGCGTCGCCATCAGTCCCGGCATTTCCGTTTCGGCCAGGCTGATTTCCTTGCGGCCCCAAGCCGCGAGGGACATGTCGGCAACCTTGTAATCGTCGAAGGGCATATAGAACTCCTGTTCTCGTTTACTACACTGCGCGAACCCCGAACGTCGGTGTTCCAGAGGAAGGCGCGATTGATGAAAAATTGTGCCGGGCAGGGCGATGCCCGGCCGTCGGTGTTGGTGGGGGATGTAGCAGGCCCAGGGATTTTCTTCAAGGGGCGGCCCTGTGACGGTTCACGGGCACGGTCGAGAAAAACTCGGGGTCCCGCCAAGAATTTCGCGGTTTTCCGCCCCGGAGGCAGCGGCCATACTGCGCCGCGTTCAACCAACCCATTCATCCACCCCGCCACAGGAGGCACCATCCGATGACCGATCCGGACATCCTTAAACGCGAAATCAAAATCCTGGTGTTCGATCAGTACGGCACCGTCGTCGACATGCAGAAGGGCCTGACGGAAATCGCCACGCCGTTCCTGAAAGAAAAGGGCTGGGACGGCAATCCCCATAGCTTCGTCACCTGGTGGCGGCGCACCCATTTCGAGAACTCGATGATCGACGCCCTGAACGACCGCGGCCATACGCCCTATCGCCAGATCGGCCACCGCGCCGTCTCGGTCGTGATGGACCGCGCCGGGATCAAATACACCCAGGACGAAGTGCAATGGCTGGTCTCGGAAATCGAGAAGCTCAAGCCCTTCCCCGATGTGATCGAGGCCCTCGGCAATCTGCGCGAGGCGGGCTATCAGCTCGCGATCCTGTCGAACGGCGATCCGGACATGCTGGCCAATGCCGGGCCGCACATCGGTTTCCCCTTCGACCACGTCATTTCCGTCGCCGAAGCGGGCTATTTCAAGCCCCATTGGGCGACCTATGCGACGGCTTGCGAGATCACCGGGTTCGACCGGGTCGAATGCCTGTTCGTCGCCAATCATGAATTCGACGTGGTCGGCGCCAAGTCCTTCGGCATGCGGACGGCCTTCATCGACCGGCGCAAGCGGCCGTTCGGCGCCTGGCCGGAACATCCCGACTTGATCGTTGAAAACTTTAAGGAGTTGGCCGATACACTTTGCGGATGACTTCATCCACAAAGAGTTCCCCCAACTTCACCCTGGTTCCGCTTCCCGGCTTCATGACCGACCGGGCCCTCTGGTCGCGCATGGAAGCCGGGCTCGCGGAACTGGGCCCCTGCCACTACGGCGATTTCTCGGGTCTCACGGATTTGCCGACGACGGCCCGGGAAATCCTCGACACCGTCCCCGGTCCGTTGTTGCCCGTGGGCTTTTCCCTGGGCGGCTACGTCGCCCGGGAAATGGCGCGCCAGGCGCCGGACCGGCTGGCCGGCCTGGTGTTGATGAACACCTCGCCGCGTCCGCCGCGCCCGGAAATTATCTCGCGCAACACGGCCATCGCCGAAAAAATCAGGGAACGCGGCTTTCGCGGCCTGTCCCCGGCGGGGGTGCGCAAATCGCTGCACCCCGATTTGCGCGGCGACGACGCGATGGTTCAGGAAGTCCTCGACATGGCCCTGCGCCTGGGCGGCGAGACGTTTATCAATCAACTGGTCCTGCAACGCCCCGACGGCCGCGCCGACCTGGCGGCGATTACCTGCCCGGCCCTGGTGATCTGGTCGCGCCAGGACGAACTGCGGTCGCTCGACGAAGCCCGGGAAATGGCGGACGGGATTCCGGGGGCGAAGCTGGAAATCATCGAGGATGCGGGTCATATGACGCCGATGGAAGCGCCCGAGGCGTCGCTTGCCCTGATCCGGGACTGGATTTCCGAAAACGGACTTTGAGGTCCGGCGGCGTCAGGCCAACCCGTTGAAATCGTCCAGCAGCGCGGCGATCCGCCCCGGGTCGACATGGCCCATGATGGCATCGGCGCGGCGGGTCGCGGCGGATAGGTCCATTTCGCGGATACGCTGTTTCAGGACCGGAATCTTGACCGGCACCATGGACAATTCGCGCAAGCCCAGGCCCAACAGCAACGGCGCGTAGCGCGGATCGCCCGCCATCTCGCCGCAAAGCGAGATCGGAATGCGCGACCGCAGCGCCGCCTGGGTCGCGAACTGGATCAGGCGCAGGACCGCCGGATGGAGGCTGTCGTAAAGATGCGCGACATGTTCGTTCGTGCGGTCGGTCGCCAGCGTGTACATCGTCAGGTCGTTGGAGCCGATGGCGAAGAAGTCGGAGACCTGGGCCAGGGCGTCGGCGGCCAGCGCCGCCGCCGGCACCTCGATCATCACGCCGAGCGGCGGCAGCGGGTCCGGCACCTTCTGCTTGCGCCGCTTCAGGCGTTGCGCCGCTTTTTTGAGGGCTTCGCGCGCCTGGCGCACTTCCGAGACCGTCGAGACCATGGGCAGCAGGATGCGCACCGGCCCGTGGTTGGCGGCGCGCAGGATCGCGCACATCTGGTCGGCCATGCCTTTCTTGTGGGCCAGCGACAGGCGGATGCCGCGCAGCCCCAGGGCGGAGGCGGCGGCTTCGCTGAGATCGCCCAACAGGCCCTGGGCCGGTTTTTCGCCACCGACGTCCAGGGTGCGGATGGTCACCGGCTTGCCCTCCATGGCTTCGACGATGTCCTTGAGGATTTCGTACTGTTCGTCCTCGGTCGGCACGTCGTCGCGGCTCATGTAAAGGAATTCCGTGCGCAACAGGCCGATCCCGGCGGCCCCGTTGCGTTTCACCAAATCCATTTCGATCGGCAGTTCGACGTTGGCCGCCAGCGTCACCGTGACGTCATCGCGGGTCACCGCCGGAACGGCCCGCATATGGCCGAGCTTCTCCGCCCGCTTGCGGGCGTCGGTCTTCAACTGCTCGTACACGCCCAGGGTCCGCGCCGTCGGATTGACGACGACCGTGCCGTGGATGCCGTCGACGATGACCTGGCTCCCCGGTTTGACGGCGCCCGTCAGGCCCGGAATGCCCAGCACCAATGGAAGACCCAGGGCGCGGGCCATGATCGCCGCGTGGCCTTCGGCCCCGCCCAGCGCCGTCGCCGCCCCGGCGATGCGCGCCGGGTCCAATTGCGAGGCATCGGCCGGCGACAATTGGTCGGCGATGACGATGGCGCCGTCGGGGGCCTGGCTGAACGGTTTCAGCGGCTCGCGCATGAGGTTGCGGATGATCCGGTTGCCGACGTCGCGGACGTCGTCGATACGGGCCGAGATATAGGCGTTGTCCATGGCCTGGAAGGCATGAAGGATGCCGGTGAGGGTCTGTTGTACCGCCGCCTCGGCATTCATCGCGTTCTTGGCGATCAGGTCACGGGCCCCGCGGACAAGGCGGGAATCCTCCAGCATCTGCAGATAGGCGTCGAACAGGAAATGCATCTCGCCGGCGACGGCGTCTTTCTGGGCCTGGGCCTGCAGGCGTTTGATCTGGCGCCGGGCCAGGATGACCGCGGCGGTCAGGCGTTTCTCCTCGGCGGCCAGGTCCTTTTTCTTGATGCGGTAGTCGGGGACGTCCAGCGCCCCGGCCTCCCGCACATAGGCGGGGCCGATGGCGATGCCGGATGACACGCCCAGTCCTTCGAACCGCTTTTCCATTGCTGCCTTCATTGACAGGGACTCACTTGTTCGGCGTCTTCGGGTCGCACAATTCCTCGTCGAAGCCCGCGCCGACAAGTGCCGAAAGGGCATCCAGGGCGTCGTCGTCGCCGGTCCCTTCGCAGGAAATCTCGATTTCCGTGCCGGGGGCGGCGGCCAGCATCATCAGGCCCATGATCGACCGCCCGCCCACGGTCTGGCCGTCCTTGGAGACTTGGATATCGGCTTCGAACTCGCCCGCCAGTTGGGCGAATTTGGCGGCGGCGCGGGCGTGCAGCCCGCGCATGTTGACGATGGTGACGGAACGCGACGGCATGGCGTTCCTCAGTGCGCTTCTTGGGTCAGCAGCCGCGACGCGATGTTGATGTACTTGCGGCCGGCTTCCTGGGCGGCTTCGACCGCCTGGGCCAGGGGTTCGGTCTTGCGCACGCTGGCCAGCTTGACCAGCATCGGCAGGTTGATTCCGGCGATGACCTCGACATTGGCGCGGTCGAGAATCGAAATCGCCAGGTTCGACGGCGTGCCGCCGAACATGTCGGTCAACACCACGACGCCTTCGCCGCTATCGACCTGTTCGACCCGCTCCATGATCTCGGCGCGGCGTTCTTCCATATCGTCCTCGGGGCCGATACAGACGGCGGCGACCTCCGGTTGCGGTCCGACGACGTGTTCCAGCGCGGAAATCATCTCCGTCGCCAGGTTGCCGTGGGTGACGACGACCAGTCCGATCATAGCGGGCCTTCCTGCATTTTGTTTTTTCCCTCAAGCACGAGCATAGGCGTATCCCCGGTTGTTCCCCCCGGGTCGGTCCCTGCCTCCGGCTCTTGCGGCCGGTCCGGCGACGGTCCAGGGGGGCGATATTGGTACGATTTTCAGCGTTTGTCCAAGTCGCGATGGCGCACCCGCGCCTTTTCTCCCTTCCCGGTCAGCCAGGCGCCCAGGCGTTCAGAAACATAGACCGAACGGTGCCGTCCGCCGGTGCAGCCGATGGCGATGGTCAGATAGCTTTTGCCTTCTTCCGCGTAGCGCGGCAGCAATGGCTCCAACAGGTCCGTCAGGTGATTGAAAAACCCATCGAAATCCGGATCGCCCGCGACGTGATCGCCGACCGCGTCGTCCAGGCCCGTCAGCGGCCGCAGGTCCAGATCGTAATGCGGATTGCGCAGGAACCGCACGTCGAACACCAGGTCGGCATCGCGGGGCACGCCGTTCTTATAGGAAAAGGAGACGACGAAAATCGGCAGGCCCGGATCGCCCTGGCCGCCGAAATGGTCTTCCATCGCCGCTTTCTGCGCGCCCAGCGACATTTCGGACGTGTCCATCACCACGTCCGCCTGTTCGCGCAGGGGTGCCAATAGGTTGCGTTCCTGGCGGATGCCGTCGGCGACGGGCCGGTCGATGGCCAGCGGGTGGCGGCGGCGGGTTTCGGCATAACGCCGGGTCAGCACCTGATCGTCGCAGTCCATGAACAGGACTTTCACATCGACGTCGGCGCGGGCGCGCAATTGGGCGATCTGTTCGAGAAAGGCGTCGGCGCCGAAATCGCGGGTTCGGATATCGATCCCGGCGGCGATGGGATGGGGGAAACCGCCGGGCGCAACCAGCCGGCCCAGCAGCGACAGCGGCAGGTTGTCGATCGCTTCGAAACCCATGTCCTCCAGCGCCTTGAGGGCCGAACTCTTCCCGGCCCCCGAAACCCCGGTGACAAGGATCAGGGTCATTTTCCCGTTTTCCGGGATGCCCGCCGGGCCGCCGCCGGAAGGTGTCATGGACGGCCGTCCCCGGCCTGGCCCGTCTCGCCCGCATCGCCCGTCGGCGCGTCGTTCCAGGGCAGGCGGCGCAGCGCCAGCCGGATCTTGGCCGGGGCCGAGGCCTCGAACGGCGCCAGACGGATGAAGGGAATACTCAAGCCCAGAATGTCCGTCGCCCGTTCCTCGGGCAGGCGGTCGACCAGCGGCGGTGCGACCAGGTCGCAGACCAGGGCCAGCGGCACTTCGGGCGTGTGTTTCATGGGCATGATGCCGACGCCCCGAACCTCCAACAGGCCCTTCAACGCCTTGGGCCCGCGGGCCCAGACGCGGCCGTCGCGCAAGGCAAGATCGACCCGGTCGTCGGCGACCAGGCGCGGCCCGTCCGGTCCGCCGCCGTCGATCAGACGCAGGGCAAGATCCGACTTGCCGGCGCCCGACGGGCCCAGCAATAGGACGCCCGCGCCGCCCAGGTCCAGGCAGGTCCCGTGGACCTGTTCGGAAACCGCTCTCAGATTACCGCTCATGGCCGGAAGCCTGTGCCGACGGGCCGGTCCTGTCCAGCCCCTTTTTGTCTGTTCGGGTATTCATGGCGGACGATATTCCATGCAGACGATTTTTTTGTCCCGATTTTCGGAAAACGGCGCGCAACGGGGGATAACCGGGCCCCGGCCCCGTGGACGCGGCCCGGCCACCGGGGCATGCTGGCGGCAACAGGGGGGCAATCAGATACCTCACGGGAGGAACCAAGCATGGATTTCGAATTGAAGGGCAAGACCGCCTTCGTCACCGGCGGCTCGCGCGGCATCGGCCGGGCCATCGCCCTGACCCTGGCCAAACAGGGCGTCAATATCGCGATTTGCGGCCGCACCCAGGAAAGCCTGGACGCCACGAAGGCCGATATCGAGGCTTTGGGCGTCAAGGCCTGGGCCTATGCGACCGACGTCTCCAAGGTCGAGGAATTGGAAGCCTTTGCCGACAAGGCGCTGGCCGCCGCCGGCGGCATCGACATTCTGGTCAACAATGCCGTGACCTCGACCGCCGCCCCCTTCGACGAACAGACGGACGAGATGTTCCGATATCACATCGACGTCAAGCTGATGGCCTATATCCGTCTGGCGCGGATCATCCTGCCGCATCTGGAACAACAGGGCTGGGGCCGGATCGTCAACATCGGCGGCATGACGGCCCGCATCACGGCGCCGTTGCGGGTGACGAACGGCGTGGTCAACGCCGGTGTCGCCAACTTCACCAAGCAACTGGCGATGCGCGCCGCCCAGGGCGGGGTGACGATCAATTGCGTCCATCCCGGCCTGACGGTAACGGAACGGGTCATGCAGATTTTCGAACGCGAAGCCAAGGACAAAGGCATCAGTCTGGAAGACGCCATGTCCGACCGGGTCACGGAAATCCCGCTCGGCCGCCTGATCAAGCCCGAGGACATGGCGAACGCGGTGCTGTTCTTCTGCTCGCCCATGGCGGCGATGGTCACCGGCCAATGCATCGCCGTCGACGGCGGCCAGGGCCAGTCGATCAACTATTGACCGCGATCAACGACCGGTCCGGGATATTTACTGAACGACACTGGGACGACGCGGTATAAGGGCGACCATGACCGCCAAATGTCCCGTGTGTTCCGGCCCCGGCCGCATTCTTCGCCGTCTGCCCGCAAGCGAGCTTGCCGGTGGGCTGGAGGCGGTGTTTGGCGCACCGCCGCCGTCAGATGCCGTGCCGGGGGATTACGACCTCGCCGAATGCACGGCCTGCGGTCTGGTTTATGCGGACCCCATGTTGGCGGGCGGCGGCGCGCTTTACGACTGGCTGACCTCGTTTCCCAAGTATCACGCCCAGGGGCGTTGGGAATGGGCCAAGCTGAAGGAATTGCTGATCGCCGAAGGGCGGCCCGTGCGGCTGTTGGAACTGGGGGCCGGGCAGGGCGATTTCCTGGCGACGCTGCAAGACCTGCCCCAGGTCACGGCGCAAGGCATTGATCTGGCGGAACGCTCCGTCGCCAAGGCGCAGGCCCGCGGCCTGGACGTGCGCAAGGCGGCGCTCGAGCAGGTCATCGAAGAGGCCGCCGGAACATACGATGCGGTGGTGCTCAGCCATGTGCTGGAACACGTCGCGACGCCGGGGGCGTTGATGGGGGCGGTCAAAAACCTGCTGGCGCCGGGCGGGCGCATCCTGTTTTCCGTGCCTTATTCGCCGATGAGCCGCGAATACCTGCACGACGACGTCATGAATCTGCCGCCGCATCACATGACGCGGTGGAACATCCGCGCCCTCGAAGGTCTTTCACGGGTTACGGGGCTGGCACTGGAAACTTGGATGCCCAAGGCCAAAGCGCCGTGGAAACGGGCGCTCAAGCATACCTGCGACAAGGTGTGGGGCGAGGGCCGGGTGCGGGGGCTCGCCCGTATGCCCGTGGTGCTCGCCAATTGGAGCACCTTCCGTCAGGTCCTCTCCGATCACCGCAATCGGGAACGCGTCGGCGGTCAACCGGCGGCCGATACGGTTCTGGTCAGTTTGCAGAAAGTCTGAAGCGGCAGGTAGCCGAAGATGTTCAAGCGGCGGGCAGGGTCACCGTGAACCGCGCGCCCATGATCTTGCCGTCGGCGCCCAGGCGGTTGGACGCCAGGATGGTGCCTTCGTGGGCTTTGACGATCTGTTGCGAGATCGACAGGCCCAGCCCCGAATGGGTGCCGAATTTTTCGCCCTGCGGACGCTCCGTATAGAAGCGTTGGAAGATCGCCTCTTCCTTGCCGGGGGGGATACCGGGCCCGTCGTCGTCGACCGTGACGACGACGGTCTTGCGGTCGCGCTGGGCGGTGATGCGGATCGTGCCGCCGGGCGGGCTGAAGGTCATGGCATTGGTGATCAGATTGCGGAAGACCTGAACCAGACGGCTGTCCATGCCCTGTACCGTCAATTTCTGGCTGCCCATGATTTCAAGGCGCACCTCCGGCCCGCCTTCGGTCGCGGTCGTCGCATAGACGTCGGTCAGCGTCGACAGCATGCCGGAGATGTCCGTCGGCTCCCGGTGGGTGCGCGACAGTTCCGAATCAAGGCGCGAGGCATCGGAGATATCGGAAATCAAACGGTCCAGCCGCCCGACGTCGTCCTGAATGATCGACATCAGCTTGCGCTGCTGGTCCGGGTCGGTCACCCGGGCCGCCGTTTCGACGGCGCTGCGCAGGCTGGTCAAGGGGTTCTTGATTTCATGCGCGACATCGGCGGCGAAGCGTTCGATGGCGTCCATGCGCATCCAGATCGCCGCCGTCATGTCGCGCAATGCCAGCGACAGGTCGCCGATTTCATCGTTGCGCATGGTGAAATCGGGGATTTCCGCTTCACGGCTATGGTCGCGGCGCAGGCGGTCGGCGGCGGCGGCCAGGCGCTTCACCGGCCGCGCGATGGTCCGCGCCAGATAGATCGACAGGAACGTCGTGATGGCGATGGCGATGGCGAAGATTTTCAGAATATCCAGGCGCACGTCCAACAGGGCGTTGTCGATCGACGACGACGGCTTGGTCAGCATCAGCGCGCCCAGAATGCGTTTGTAGCGCTGCACCGGCACGGCGACCGACAGGATCATGCTGTCCTGGTTGTAGGCCCGGACCATGCGCGTGTCGTCGCCCATCAATGCCGACATGACTTCGGGGTAATCGGCGGCCGACGGCTCGGGGATTTCCTTGTAATGGGTCAAGGGCATGGTGCCCGGCAGCCAGCGCGTGATGCGGTCGTAGAAATCGAACAGGGAATCGGCGGCGCTGTCCTCAGCCGTGCCGGGCGGCGGCAATTGTTCGACCTCGACCGCTTGGCGGGTCTTTCCGAAAAACCGCGAGTCGGCGGCCAATTCGCCCGCCCGGTTGAACAGCCGCGCCCGCGTGCCCGTGGTCTCCACCAGTCTTCGCAGCATCTGGTTGCGGATGTTGGTCGCAACCTGCGCTTCGGACGATTGATCCAGGTGCATGGCCCCTTCGGCCAGGGCCACGGCGAACAGCTGCGCCTGGGTCCGGAGCGCGCCCAGTTCGGCGCGGATCAGGCTTTGCCGGTAATCGCCCAGATAAAGAACGCCCGCGACCAGGATCGACAAGGCCAGCATGTTGATGGCCAGGATATGAACGGAAATGGGCGAGATCAGGCGCCGTTTGCGGCCGCGCCCGGCGCGGCCCGCGGATGCGGCGCCATCCCGGTCGTCGCCGGTATCCGCGTCTTCGGCGGCCTCGCCCGGCGCGTCTTCCGCTAATTGTCCGTCTTTGGCCATGGGCCCCCTTTACAGGCTTTCGCGGCCGCCGCCCAGGCCTTTAACGGACGGCCGCGGCGCCGCTTATTGCTCGGCCTTGTAGCGATAACCGATGCCGTAGAGCGTCTCGATTTCGGAAAATTCGTCGTCGACGGCGCGGAACTTGCGGCGCAGGCGTTTGATATGGCTGTCGATGGTGCGGTCGTCGACGTAAATGTTTTCGCCGTAGGCCGCGTCGATCAACTGGTCGCGGTTCTTGACGTGGCCGGGGCGGCGGGCCAGGGCCTCGACGATCAGGAATTCGGTCACCGTCAGGTTCACTTCCTTGCCCTGCCAGGTGCAGAGGTGGCGCGACGGATCCAGCACCAGTTCGCCCCGGCGCAGGACGTCCTGGGAATCCGGCTCCTTGTCGGCCAGTTCCCGGCGGCGCAGGACGGCGCGGATGCGTTCGATCAACAGGCGCTGGGAAAACGGTTTTTTGATGTAGTCGTCGGCCCCCATGCGCAGACCCACGACCTCATCCACCTCGTCGTCCTTGGAGGTCAGAAAGATCACCGGCAGATTGTCGCGTTCGCGGATGCGGGTCAGAAGTTCCATGCCGTCCATGCGCGGCATCTTGATGTCGAGAACGGCCAGGTCGACAGGGGCCCGCCCCAGACCTTCCAGCGCCTCGGCGCCGTCGGAATAGGTGGTGACGTCGTAGCCTTCGGCCTCCAGCGCCATGGACACGGAGGTCAGGATATTCTGATCGTCGTCGACAAGAGCGATGGAACTGGACATGGACTTCTCCTCGAATACGGGGCGGCCTGTGGGGCCAAGTGGGGGCAGCGTGTAAACGCCGCATCGGGCGTCTTCGACTTTCCATAAGACGTTTCGATAGGGCCCAATTTCGTCCGCCTATATGGCGGAATTTTAACGCGATTTGGGCACGATTGGCTAATTTCTGCGGGCAATTGTGGCAAGGCCCGAAATTGTGGCGCCAATTCCCCCTCTTTCATCCCGGTCGGCATTTGATTGACCGGCGGCCCCGCCGTTCCTTATAGTCGCCGCCAGACGGTTCCCCGATCAAGGGCATAAGGCCCCGGGGCTAAGAGGGAACACGGAACGAAGCGGACCCAATCCGGGGGCTTCCGAACCGTGGCTGCCCCCGCAACTGTGAGCGGCGAGCATCGTTCAACGTCGCGCCACTGGACCCGGTTCTTCTTCATGTATGGGAAGAGGACCGCCGTCCGGGAAGGCCGGATGATGCCGAGACCCGTAAGCCAGGAGACCTGCCGTCTGTCACCGCGATACCCAAGGGACGGGGGTCCTGTCGGGGCGGAAAGCCGCAAGCGGTGAAACCTTGACCGTAACTCATACTCTCTATCGGAGGTTTCACGCATGACTGTTCAAACGCAAAACACCACGCAGGTTCTCGCCGCCGAGCGCGCGGCACCCGCCGTTCTGGCCCTGTTGTTCGGTGTGTTCCTGGTCTTCGGCACGGGCTTCGCCCATCCCGAGACGATCCATAACGCCGCGCACGATAGCCGCCACGCGTTCGCCTTCCCCTGCCACTAAGGGGACCTGACATGATCGGACGTATTTTTGCGGTCGCCCTGCTGGCCGGGTTGGCGGCTGGGCTCATGGCATCCGTGGTGCAGCATTTCACCACGACGCCCCTGATCCTCCATGCCGAGGAATTCGAAAACAAAACGGCGGCCCTGGGCGGCCATCACGCGGTCAATCTCGCCGCACGCGGCGTCCAGGCCGAAAATTGGGGCGCCAAGCTCTATCTCGCCCATGGGGCTGCGGGGCATGGCGACGGCGCCGAGGCATGGGGGCCCGAAGACGGGTTGGAGCGCACGCTCTACACCACCCTCGCCGACGTCATCACCGGCATCGGCTTTGCCCTGGTGTTGACGGCGCTGATCGTGCTGCGCGGTCAGGCCGTGGACGGCCGCCAGGGGCTGCTTTGGGGGATCGCCGGGTTCACCGCCGTTTCCCTGGCGCCGGCTTTGGGCCTGCCGCCCGAGCTTCCGGGCTCGATGGCGGCGGAACTGGTCGCCCGTCAGGGTTGGTGGGCCTTCGCCGCCGCCTCGACGGCGGTCGGGTTGGCCCTGATGTTCCTTGGCCGTGCAACCTGGATGCCCTATGCCGGGATCGCCTTGTTGATCCTGCCGCACCTGGTCGGTGCTCCGCATCCGGATGAAATCGGCGGCCCCGTGCCGCCGGAACTGGCGGGTCACTTCGTCGCGGCCTCGCTGGTCTCGGCGGCGGCCTTCTGGGCCTTTCTCGGCTGGGCCACGGGATCGCTGGCCAAGCGGTTCGAACTGGTCTGAGCCGATCCAATCGACGACGATGGCCGGGCCGGCGTCCCTGATCGGGGCGCCGGCCCGTGCCGTTTGATCGGCGTCATTGATCGGAGCCGGAGACTTCGGGCAATCTTGGGCGCATCCGGCGGGTGCCCCCGCCGCGTTCATGACATCCAAGGAGTACCCCCATGGTCCGACCCCCCGCCGTTTCCCGCGACGTTCTCTGCGGCCAGGCGCGCGGCCTGATTCTGGGCGGCCGGTCAGGGGTGCTGTCCACGACCTTCCGCGGCAAGGAAAGCTGGCCCTACGGCTCGCTGGTCACCTACGCGCCGGACGTCGACGGGTCGCCGATCTTCCTGTTCTCGACCCTGTCGGACCACACCAACAATCTGGCCAAGGAACCCAAGGCCTCCTTGCTGGTCGAGCGCGCGTCCCGCCTGAAGAATCCGCAGCAGGGGCCGCGCGTCACCATCCTGGGCACGGTCAAACCGACCAAAAGCCCGCGCCATAAGAAACGTTTCCTGGCCCGCCATCCGGGGGCGGCGCGCTATGCCGGGTTCGGCGATTTCGGATTCTATGTGATGACGCCGGAACGCCTGCATCTGGTCGGCGGATTCGCCCGGGCGCAATGGCTCCCGGCGTCCGAGGCGCAGCCGACCAAGGCCGCCGCCCGCGCCATCGCCCAGGCCGAAGACGGCATCGTTGATCATATGAACGCCGACCACGCCGACGCATTGGATCTTTACGCCAATGTGCTGCTCGGCCGGAAAGGCACGGGTTGGCGCGCCGTATCCTGCGATCCCTGGGGCTTGGACCTGATGCGAAACGATCTTCCGGCGCGTCTCGACTTCGACGCCATGGTCCGCGATGCGGGCGCCATGCGGACGATGCTGGTCGATCTGGTGAAACGGGCGCGGGCCGGGGGCTGAGCCGCTGTCCCGGAAAGTTGCGAAAAGGTGAAAGGGATGTTGCCCCTTTGCGACGGTAACGCTAAGTTCCGCCGGAAACCTTGATTAACAGGGCGCAGGAAACATTCAGGGATCAGGACGCCGCGATCTGCCGCTGGGGGGCGGGGCTCGGTGAACTCCCCTTACATTCAACGACCGATCAAAAACGGCTTCGCCGGTAAGGGCGTGGCCGACAACGGCAAGAGAACGTCCCGCAGCGCAGCGGGCGTCAGGCGCGAACTACATCCTGAAGGAGTAAAACGTGGAGAACGCAGGACACTTCATTTCCAGCTTCGGATTGGAAAACCACGGACTGGCGGGCGTCAAACGGGCCTACTGGAACCTTGAAGCCCACCACCTGTTCGAAGAAGCCATTCGCCGCGGCGAAGGCAAGCTGTCGGCCGGTGGCGCCATCGTCACCGAAACGGGGCAGCACACCGGGCGTTCGCCCAACGACCGCTTCATCGTCGAAGAAGCCGCCACCAAGGACGATATCTGGTGGGGCAACGTCAACCGGCCGATCTCCGAAGCCCATTTCGACGGCCTGCTCGCAAAGATGCTGAAGCATTACGAAGGCAAGGACGCCTTCGTTCAGGATTGCTACGCCGGCGCCCATGCCGACCATCGCCTGAAGGTCCGCGTCGTAACCGAGGAAGCCTGGCACAACCTGTTCGCGCGCAACATGTTCATCCAGCCGACCTCCCGCGACCTGGAAGGCTTCGAGCCGGAGTTCACCGTGATTCAGGCGCCCAGCTTGACCGCCGATCCGGCGCAGGACGGCACGACCTCCGGCACCTTCATCGTGGTTCACCTGTCGCGGCGCATGATCATCGTCGGCGGCTCGGCCTATGCCGGTGAGATCAAGAAGTCGATCTTCTCGATCATGAACTATCTGCTGCCGGCGCAGGACGTGCTGCCCATGCACTGCTCCGCCAACCAGGGCGACGACGGATCGACCGCGATCTTCTTCGGCCTGTCGGGCACCGGTAAGACGACCCTGTCGGCCGATAGCTCGCGGACCCTGATCGGCGACGACGAACACGGCTGGGGCACGGACGGCATCTTCAACTTCGAAGGCGGCTGCTACGCCAAGACGATCAACCTGACCCACGAGGCCGAACCGGAAATCTACGATCTCTGCCATACCTTCGGCTCGATCATCGAAAACGTGGTGATGGACCCGGCGGCCGGTTCGCTCGACTTCTTCGATTCCTCGCTGACCGAAAACGGCCGGGTGTCCTACGACATTTCCAAGGTCTCCAACGCCTCCACGACCGGATGCGGCGGCCAGCCCAAGGACATCGTCATGCTGACCTGCGACGCCTTCGGCGTTCTGCCGCCGATCAGCCAGCTGACCCCGGATCAGGCCATGTACCACTTCCTGTCCGGCTACACCGCGAAAGTGGCCGGCACGGAACGGGGCCTGAAAGAGCCGCAGGCGACCTTCTCGACCTGCTTCGGCGCACCCTTCATGCCGCGCCATCCCACGGTCTACGCCAAGCTGCTGGGCCAGAAGATGGCCACGCACAACGCCAAATGCTGGCTGGTCAACACCGGCTGGTCCGGCGGCGGCTACGGCGAGGGCGAACGGATGAAGATCGCCTATACCCGCGCCATGCTGCACGCGGCGCTGGACGGCAAGCTCGACGCCGCCGGCTTCACGGCCGACCCCAACTTCGGGGTGCTGGTGCCGAACGCCTGCCCGGATGTGCCGACGGAAGTTCTCAATCCGCGCAACACCTGGGCCGACGGCGCCGCCTACGACGCCCAGGCCCGCCATCTGGTGCAACTGTTCGAAGACAACTTCCAGCAGTTCGAAGGCCATGTCGGCGACAGCGTGAAGGCCGCGGCCATCCGCGCGGCTGCGTAAACCTTCGAAGCATAGCGTTCAAAAGACCGGCGTCCCTTCGGGGGCGCCGGTTTTTCTTTGGCTGTATCCGGGGATCGGGCAGACTGGTCGCATAAACAAACCGGAATACGGAGAGAAACCATGAGGGTACTGGCAGCATTGGCCGCCGCCGCGGTGATCGTCGCGGGCATCGGCGCGGCCCCCGGGACGGCGCGGGCACAACAGTCGACGACCCAGCAGATCACGGACATCGTATTTTCCGAGATCGAAAAAAAGGTCCTGCGCGACGTTCTGGGCAACGGCCGGTACGAGGCGTCGGAAGACGGCACCTATCACAAGGCCACCGACGATCATAAATACGACGACCTGGCGAAAGGCCGTGACGGCAAGAACTACGGCGGCAAGAAGGACAAGGCCGGAAAGGGCCGGGGAAAGGGCCTGCCGCCCGGCCTCGCCAAGAAAGGCAAGCTGCCGCCGGGTCTTCAGAAACAATTGGAGCGCAATGGCCGCCTGCCGCCGGGCCTGGCCAAGAACCCACTGCCGTACGAGGCCGCCGTCAACCTGCCGCCGCCCGCCGCCGGCACGGAACGGGCGATCGTCGATACCTCGGTGGTGTTGCTGGAAAAAGGCACCGGCGTGATCCTGGACGTGTTGAAAGACGTTCTGAGCCGCCCGTGATCGCATGATTTCGCGGCCCGGCGGACGACCGCCGGGCCGCCCCTTCCTGGATTTTCTGATTTTTTTCGTCCCGGGGCATCTTTTGTCTTGACCTGCAAATGCGAATGAGTTGCAATTGCATAGAACAAAGAGACATCAGCCGGGACGCCTTTATGGACTATTCGGGGAACACTTCAGGACATCGGGAACAGGCGGGTCACCGCCGGGACGAACCCCTTGCCGCGCCGCCAAGATCCTTCGACGGTGATTGCACCGACAGCTGCTCCGGGGGGGGCAACGACGGTGCAACACGGCGGCGCGGCAAGGTCCCAACCTTGCGCCGGGCGGCATCGGTCACGGTGCCTCCCGGACACGGGCTGGCCCGTCCCCGCAGGCTCGATTTCTCGGACCTGGACCTGCCCGAATGCCTGCTGATCAAACCGATCCGCCTGTGGCTGCACGGGGTCGAGAACTGGTCGTTGGTCAGCATGCAGTACAAGGCCCAATTCGGACCCGAGGCCGCGCCGACGGCGCGTGCCCTGACGGCCCTGCGCGGGATCATCGAAATCCTCAACGCGGGCGGCAGGCGCTGCATGTCCTTTCACAAGGCCTGGTCGCGTCTGACCACGGGCGACGAACGGTCTCTGGTGGCGCTGCTGGCAGCGGCCCAGGCGGGCGACCGTGACCGTGCGGAAGCCATGGCTCTGCGCCTGGTCACCGAGGATTGGCAGGCGCCCTTATTGGCGGACATCGAAACCTTGGCCGACTCCTTCGCGGCCCGCGGCCACCGCTTGGTGAATCTCCCGGCGCGCGGTCAGGGCCGGGCGGACCGGATGGGCGTCAGGCCCGTCCCCGCAATGCCGCGATCCCAATCGCCAGCCAGCCGGCCATAAGCGCCGTTCCGCCCCAGGGGGCCAGGAACGTCAGGCCCCATTGGTCGAGTACCGTCGCGGCGTAAAGCGCCCCGGAAAATAACACTATCCCGATCGCGAACAGGGCCGCCGCCCCGGTGGCCCAGGGGGCGGCTCTGGGCCCTAACCGATCCCGGCCCAGGGCCGCGCCCAGCAATGCCAGGGTATGCCACATGTGATAGCGGTTGGCGGTGTCGAACTGGCCTTTGACGACAGCGTCGCCGTCTAACCCATGCGCGCCGTAGGCCCCCAGCGCGACCGCCAGCATGCCGGAAATCCCGGCCACGACGATCCAGATCCGTCCGTTCAAATCCATGGTTGTTTTATGCCTTTTCCAGATCGAGGGGCTCGAGCGCGCGCAGTTCGTCCAGCAGGGCGTCCTCGAACGCGCCGCCGCCGTCGGCCAAGGCGTCCAGATAGGCGCGCACGTCCTTTTCGATGATGCCGATGGTATTGCCGGGATCGTATCCCTGGCGCGACCAGTCGATGGCGTCGATGTTGTCGCCGTACCAGGTCGATCCGGAGGAAATGCACATGACGTCCAACAGCCGCCGCTTGTCCAGGCCCAGGGCATCGGCACCAGCCAACGCCTTGCGCACGGCGACCACGCCGCAGACGCCGACGAAATTGTTCAGAACCTTGCAGGTCATCCCGGCCCCGACGCCGCCCAGATGATGGATGCCGTCGCCCATGATCTCCAACAGCGGCATCAATCGCGCGACGAGATCATCGGCGCCGCCGACCATGAAACTGAGCGTTCCCTTGGCCGCGCGATACGGGGCGCCGGACATGGGCGCATCGGCGAAAGCGACACTGTCCGGCAAGCGCGCGGCCAGGTCCGCCACGTAGCGGGGCGACAGGGTCGATGAGGTGACGAAGATCTCGGGCCGGACCTTAGGGTCGGTCAGAATGCCCTGGTCCCCGCCGAAGCAGAGGGCGTCCGTCTGCGCCGTGTCGCGAACCACGGAAAAGACGACATCACAGCGTCCGGCGAAGTCCTTGGCGTCGGCAATCATCCGCGGCGCGAAGTCGCCGAACTCGCCCGATGGCCGGACATCATGCCCCCAGACCTCGACCCCGGCATCGCGGAGGCACTGGGCCATGGGCAGACCCATGGTGCCGCAGCCGGCGATGCCGACGACGTCGCCCCCCGTGGAAGCCATCAGCGGGCGGCCTCGACCAGCGCCTTGAACAGGGCCAGGTCGGGGGCATCGTCTTCCAGGAAGAACTCGGGATGCCATTGCACGCCCAGGCAGAACGTGCTTTCCGGCCTCTCAACACCTTCGATCACGCCATCCGGTGCCACGGCGTTCACCACCAGCGACGCCGGAACGGCACCCGGTAGGGGGGCTTCGTTATGCGCCGTGTTGACCGTGATCTCGTCCTTGCCGACGATCCGGTGCAGCAACGTGCCCGGCGTGACCGCCACGGCATGGGCCCGTTCTTCCGCCGGCTTTTCGTTCAGATGGTCGATGGGGCTATCGATCTCGGCCTTCAGGTCAGGGATCAGGCGGGCCCCCTCTATGGCCGCCAATACCTGCAATCCGGCGCAGATTCCCAACAAGGGAACGTCGCGGTCGATGGCGGCCCGGGCCAACGGGACCTCGGCTGCGTGGCGCGGGTGGGGAGGCTCGGCGACCACGTCTTCCACGCCGTAATAGATCTGGGGGAACGGATAGAAACCGCCCGGAACGACCAGCCCGCCGACACGGTCCAGGTAGTCGTCGATGCCGTCGTTGATATAGGGAAGCCCGACCGGCAGGCCGCCGGCCCGCCAGACCGCGTCGAAATATCCCTGGCGCAAGGCATGGTGCGGGCGTTTGGAAAAACTCCCGCTTTGCTGGTAATCCAGCAAAATTCCGATGAGAGGGCGCGGTTCCAATAGCCGTTTCCGATGGTTGCAGTCGAAATTCTTCTTTCTTCCCTTTAGCATACAGCAGGGGAGGACGGGAATGGGATGGCCGAAAAGAACGATAACCCGGCTTGAAATCGGGCGGGATTCAATGGTCCCGATCGTGGAGGAACTCTACCGTTATTGGTCGGCAGGCGCGCGGGATCACCCGCCGGGGCCGGCTTGGGGTGAGGGGTTCAAGCTGGTCGAGGTGGCCAGCGACGTATTGCCGAACATGGTGGTGGTCGATGTCGGCTTGGGAATCGACGATTTCACATATCGCTTTTGGGGTTCGGAGCGCGGAGTCTACATGCGCCAAGGCGACCCGACCGGGAAGCGCCTCCAAGACGGATTGAGCCCGGCGGTGATGGAAATGGTCGTCTCGCAGTATCGGGACGTCGTCACCACGGGCGTGCCCCTGTTGATGCTCCATAATTACCAATTGAAAAGCGGTCTGATCGCCGAATGCCAAACGATCCGCCTGCCGCTGTCTCCAGACGGCGAGCGAATCGATAAGGTGGTGTCAGTCACGCAGTTTCTGCGCCACAAGCAGGAATATCAGGAAGCAGAACCGAATTTCGGCGACTCCGACGACTGACCTTGGCCGGTTCGGTGCCGGGCTCGACGCGGCAGGTCGGTCGTCCCCATCTGGAATTGGTCGATGCCTTCGGTGATATGGGGGCGGGCTCCCTCGAAATAAGCCTACCGCCCCCTAGCCTTTCGGCTGATTGATATATCGCCCCCGAGGGGCGTACCTTCAGCACAAGATTGTACTCCAGGGGCCTAAAATGGTCGAACACAAGCTGCAATGCGAGCGCCTACGGGCCGACCCGTGCCTGATGTGCCCGGAACTGGCGGGCCTGTACGAATACTGGTCCGGCCTAGCGACGCCGCCGGACCTTCCGCCATGGGGCGGCGCGGCCGGCACGGGCTTTCGCCTGGTCGATCTCAGCACCCCGGTCCTGCCCATCCTGGCCGTTGTCGATGTCGGCCCCGACGACATGGATTACGTTTATCGATATTGGGGAACGGCCCGCGACCTGTTTCAGGGGAAACGGCCGGATCCGACGGGCCGTCGGCTTCTGGACGGCCTGAAGAAAGTCAGCGCCCGGAACATCCTGGCCCAGTACAAGGAAGTCTATCAATCCGGACGGCCGACCTTGGTCCATAACATATGGCCGCTCGACAACGGTCTTTCCGCCGAATGCGAGACCTTGCGTCTCCCGCTCGGAAGCGGCGGGCCGAAGGTCGAAAAGATCGTCGCGGCGACCCGGTTCATCCGCCATGCCGACGAATTCCGCCGGTTGCGTGAACAGGTCGACTAAACGTGCCGGTCGCTCCGGGCCGTGTCACTGTCGACTTCGATGGTATTCAGCCGGTCGCTACGTCTATCATGGGGCGGGAGTATCGAGATGGCTAGGAACGACATTCCGCCCGAGGGCATGACCTCGGCCATGGGCTACCTTGAATTCGAGGTGCTGGCCCTGGATCCGGGGTTGATGCCACCCGACATGGCGGCGGTCCTCAGCTATTGGCAGGAATTGCGGGGGGACCGCTTCGCGCCGCCCTGGTCGGAATTCAAGCTCTATAAACTGCCGCCTGCCGTCGTGCCGTTGATGATCGTGGTCAACGTCTCCGACGATCTCCAACGCTTTACCTATCGGTTTTGGGGGTCGGGGCGGACGCCGCTTTACGGGACAGACGGCACGGGCCGCGAGGTTCGCGACAGTCTTCCCGATCAGGCGGGCGACACGGTCGTGCGGCAATATGGCATGGTGGTCGAGGCACGTGGGCCGTTGCTGTTCCGCAATACCTATCCGCTGAAACCGAAGCAACGGTCGGTCTGTATGACCCTGCGATTGCCGCTGAGTTCCGACGGCGAACGCATCGACGCCGCCTGTTCGCTGGCGATCTTTATCGAGAACGAAGCGGCTTTGGCGGAATTTTTCAACGAGATCGAGGCGAACTGACCCGGGCGCCGCGGGCGCGGCGCAGGGTCATCGTCGGTTCTCCGGACGAAGGGTCAGCGCGGCAGGTCGGACGTTCCCATCAGGAATTCGTCGATCGCGCGGGCGCATTGCCGGCCTTCGCGGATTGCCCAGACCACCAGCGACTGACCCCGGCGCATGTCGCCCGCGGCGAAGACCTTGGCCAGCGACGTCCGGTATTCCTCGGTCGTCGCCTTGACGTTGCCGCGACCGTCCAGATCGACGCCCAGGGTTTCGATCATGCCTTCGTGCACCGGGTTGGTGAAGCCCATGGCCAGCAGCACAAGGTCCGCCTTCAAGGTGAATTCGGAGCCCGGAACCTCGACCATGTCCATTCCGCCGCTTTCCGACGGGTTCCATTCCAGGCGCACGCCCTGCAGTTCGGTGACCTTGCCGTTCTCGCCCGTGAAGGCCTTGGTCATCACGGCGAAGTCCCGCACCGCACCTTCCTGATGCGACGACGAGGTCCGAAGCTTCATCGGCCAATCGGGCCAGGTCAGGGCCTTGTTTTCTTTTTCCGGCGGCTGAGGCATGACTTCCAGCTGCGTGACGGAGGCAGCCCCGTGACGGTTCGACGTGCCGACACAGTCCGATCCCGTGTCGCCGCCGCCGATGACGATGACGTGCTTGTCCGTCGCCATGATTTCCTTGGCGACCGGCACGTTCGATCCGGAAACGCGGCGGTTCTGCTGGGTCAGGAATTCCATGGCGAAATGCACGCCGTCCAATTCGCGCCCCGGCACCGGCAGGTCGCGCGGCTTTTCCGATCCGCCGCACAGCGCCACGGCATCGAAATCCTTGATCAGGGCTTCCGCATCGACGTTGACGCCGACATGGCTGTTCGGGCGGAACTCGACGCCTTCGGTCTGCATCTGGGCCATGCGGCGGTCGATCAGATGCTTTTCCATCTTGAAGTCGGGAATGCCCAGGCGCAGCAGGCCGCCGATGCGTTCGTTCTTTTCGAACACCACGACCTTGTGACCCGCGCGCGCCAGTTGCTGGGCGCAGGCCAGGCCCGCCGGGCCGGAGCCGACAACGGCGACTTTCTTGTCCGTGTGATGAACGGGGATCTGCGGCTTGATCCAGCCCTTGGACCAGCCCTTATCGACCAGCGAACATTCGATGGTCTTGATGGTCACCGGGTTGTCCTGAATGTTCAGGGTGCAGGACGCTTCGCAGGGTGCCGGGCAGACACGGCCCGTGAATTCCGGGAAGTTGTTGGTCGAATGCAGAAGGTCCAGCCCTTCACGCCACTTGTCGCGGTAAACGTAATCGTTCCATTCCGGAATGATGTTGTTCACCGGGCAGCCCTGGTGACAGTAGGGGATGCCGCAATCCATGCAGCGCGCACCCTGTTCCGACACCTCGGCGTCCGACAACGGTTCGACGAACTCGTTCCAATGCTTCAAACGTTCCTCGACCGGCCGGTAAGACCGGTCGTGGCGTTCGATCTCCAAAAATCCCGTGGGTTTGCCCATTGTTTATTCCCCGGCCAGAGCGGCCGTTTCCGTTTCTGCGGCGCGTGCGCGCATGTCGTTGAGGGCGCGGCGGTAATCCACCGGCGTGATCTTGACGAACTTGGGCAGCATGGCGTCCCAATCGTCGAGGATCGCCTGGGCCCGTGAACTGCCGGTATAGCGCAGGTGGTTCTCGATCAGGCCTTTCAGGCGCCGGGCGTCGAACCGCATCGGGTCCGAAGCGACGTCTTCCGTGCCGTCGTCGGCTTCGTTCGGATCGATCGGCTCAAGTTCGACCATGCCCATGTTGCAGAGCGTTTCGAAATCGCCCGCCTCATCCAGGATATAGGCGATCCCGCCCGACATCCCGGCGGCGAAGTTGCGGCCCGTCTCGCCCAGGATGACGACGGTCCCGCCGGTCATGTATTCGCAGCCGTGATCGCCGCAGCCTTCGACGACCGCCGAGGCACCAGAGTTGCGCACGGCGAAGCGTTCGCCCGCGACACCCCGGAAATAACATTCGCCCGCGATGGCGCCGTACAGCACCGTGTTGCCGACGATGATGTTTTCTTCCGGCACGATCGGGCTCTTGGGCGACGGATAGACGGCGATGCGCCCACCCGACAGGCCCTTGCCGACGTAATCGTTGGCGTCGCCGACCAGTTCGAAGGTCACGCCCTTGGCCAGCCAGGCACCGAAGCTCTGTCCGGCGTTGCCGGTGAACTTCATGTGGATGGTGTCTTCGGGCAGGCCCGCGTGACCGTGGCGCAACGCGATCTCACCCGACATCATGGCACCGACCGTACGGTTGATGTTGATGATCGGGTATTCCAGGCTGACCGGATCGCCGCCCTCGATCGCGGACATGGCGTCCTTGATCATCTGGTTGTCCAGCGCCTTGTCCAGGCCGTGGTCCTGGGTTTCGCAGTTGTAGATGGCGACACCCTCGGCCGGCTTGACCGGGGCCAGCAGGCGCGTGACGTCGACGCCGTGGGCCTTCCAGTGATCGACCGCCGGGCGAACGTCCAGCGCCTCGCGCCGGCCGATCATTTCCTGGATCGTGCGGAAGCCCAGTTCGGCCATGATCTCGCGCACTTCTTCGGCCAGGAAGGTGAAGAAGTTGACGACGTGTTCCGGCTCGCCGGTGAACCGCTTGCGCAGTTCCGGGTCCTGCGTCGCGACGCCGACCGGGCAGGTGTTCAGATGGCATTTCCGCATCATGATGCAGCCTTCGGCGATCAGCGCCGATGTCGCGAAGCCGAATTCGTCGGCGCCCAGCAGGGCCCCGATGACGATGTCGCGGCCCGTGCGCAGGCCACCGTCGACCTGCACGGCGATGCGGCCGCGCAGGGCGTTCATGACCAGCGTTTGATGCGTTTCCGCCAGACCCAGTTCCCACGGACCGCCGGCGTTGAGGATCGACGTCAGGGGGCTCGCCCCCGTGCCGCCGTCATGGCCGGAAATGGTGACGTGGTCGGAATAGGCTTTCGAGACACCCGCCGCGACCGTGCCGACGCCGACTTCGGAAACCAGCTTCACCGAGATGCGGGCCTTCGGGTTGACGTTCTTCAGGTCGTGGATCAGCTGCGCCAGATCCTCGATCGAATAGATGTCGTGGTGCGGCGGCGGCGAAATCAGGCCGACGCCGGGGGTGGAATGGCGGACGCGGGCGATCCAGTCATCGACCTTGTGGCCGGGCAGCTGGCCGCCTTCGCCGGGCTTGGCGCCCTGCGCCATCTTGATCTGCAGGTCGTCGGCGTTGACCAGATATTCGGTCGTCACGCCGAAGCGGCCGGAGGCCACCTGCTTGATCCGCGATTTCATGCTGTCACCGTTCGGCAGGGGCTTGTAGCGGACTTCGTCCTCGCCGCCTTCGCCCGTGTTCGACCGGCCGCCCAGGCGGTTCATGGCGATGGCCAGGGTCGTATGGGCTTCCCAGGAAATGGAGCCGAAGGACATGGCGCCGGTGGCGAAACGCTTGACGATTTCAGAGGCCGGTTCGACCTCGTCCAGCGGCACGGCCTTGCCCACGGGTTTCAGGTCGAACAGACCGCGCAGGTTCTTCAGCTTCGAGGTCTGGTCGTTGACCTTGGAGGTGTAGGACTTGAACAGCTTGTAATTGGCCGACCGCACGGCGTGCTGCAGGGTGCCGATGGTTTCCGGCGTCCAGACGTGTTCCTCGCCGCGAATACGGAAGGCCAGGTCGCCGCCGACGTCCAGGTCGCCCCGATAGATCGGCGCGTCGCCGAAGGCGAGGCCGTGGCGGCGTTCGGTTTCTTCCGCGATTTCCGAGATGCCGGCCCCTTCGACCTTGGTCGCCGTGCCGGTGAAGTACGCGTCGATGAATTCCTGCGACAGGCCGACGGCATCGAAGATCTGCGCCCCGCAATAGGACTGATAGGTCGAGATGCCCATCTTGGACATGACCTTCAACATGCCTTTGCAGACCGCCTTGATATAGGCCTTATGGGCCTTCTCTTCGGTCAGGCCGGTGTCCTTCTCGGCGACGATGTTGGAAATCGTATCGAACGCCAGATAGGGGTTCATGGCCTCGGCGCCGTAACCGGCGAGCAGGCAGAAATCATGCACGCGGCGGGCTTCGCCGGTTTCGACCACCAGGCCGACCTCGGTCCGAAGTCCTTCGCGGATCAGGTGATGGTGCACGGCACCGGTGGCCAGCAGGGCCGGAACGGCGACGTTGTCGGCATCCATGCCGCGGTCCGACAGGATGATGATGTTGTAGCCCTGTTCGCGGACGACCTTTTCCGCCTGGCGGCAGATGCGGTCGATGGCCTGGGACATGGTCTGGCGGTTCGGACCGGTGTTTTGATAGCAGATGTCCAGCGTATAGGTGCGGAACGAGCCGTCGACGTGGTTTTCGATGCGGCGGATGCGTTCCAGGTCGGTGTTGGACATGATCGGCTGATCGACTTCCAGGCGCTTGTGCTCACCGCCATGACCCAGGTCCAACAGGTCCGGGCGCGGGCCGATGAAGCTGACCAGCGACATGACCAGTTCCTCGCGGATCGGGTCAATCGGCGGGTTGGTCACCTGCGCGAAATTCTGGAAGAAGTAATCGGACAGCATGCGCGGCCGGTCCGACAGCATCGCCAGCGGGAAATCGCGGCCCATGGAGCCGACCGGGTCCTGGCCTTCCTCGGCCATCGGCTCCAGGAAGAACTTGAGGTCTTCGCGGTTGTAACCGAAGGCCTGCTGCAGGTCCAAAAGGGTCTTGGGATCGGCGGCCATGGGGCCGATTTCCGACGGCAGGTCGGAAATGTGAATCTGCGTCTTATCAAGCCATTCCTGATACGGATATTCGTCGGCGAGCTGCGATTTCACCTCCTCGTCGGAAATGATGCGGTGCTCTTCCAGGTCGACGACCAGCATCTTGCCCGGCTGCAACCGCCATTTCTGGACGATCTTTTCTTCCGGGATCGGCAACACGCCGACTTCCGACGCCATCACCACCAGACCGTCGTCGGTGACGATATAGCGCGCCGGCCGCAGGCCGTTGCGGTCCAGGGTCGCGGCGATCTGCTTGCCGTTGGTGAAGGCCATGGCGGCGGGGCCGTCCCAGGGCTCCATCAGGGCCGAGAAATATTCGTAGAAGGCGCGCCGCTTGGGCTCCATCAACGGATTGTCTTTCCAGGCTTCCGGGATCATCAGCATCATCGCCTGACACAGCGAATAGCCGCCCATGACCAGCAGTTCGAGCGCGTTGTCGAAGGTCGAGGAATCGGACGACCCGTCGCCGATCAGCGGCCAGAGCTTTTCCAGGTCGTCGCCGAGAATTTTCGACGACATGTTGTGACGCCGCGCGTTCATCCAGTTGACGTTGCCGCGCATGGTGTTGATTTCGCCGTTATGGCAAAGGAAGCGGAACGGCTGCGCCAGGCGCCAGCTGGGGAAGGTGTTGGTCGAAAACCGCTGGTGGAACAGGGCGATCGCCGTGGCGAAGTCCGGGTCCTGGAAATCGACGTAATACTTGGCCAGGTTCGGCGCCAGGACCATGCCCTTGTAGACGATGGTCGCCGAGGACATGGACGGGAAATAGAAGTCCTGCCAGGACCCTTCGTCCTTGTCCCACAGCGCGTGGTGCGCCTGCTTGCGGATGACGTAAAGCTTGCGTTCGAAGGCCGCGTTGTCGGGCGTGCCCTCGCCGCGCTGGATCAGGACCTGCTTGATGACCGGCTCGTTCGGCTTGACCGTTTCGCCCAGCATGTTGCTGTCGGTCGGCACGTCGCGCCAGCCCAACAGGACCTGGCCTTCCTCGGCGACGGTCTTCTCGACGGCCTTGATGGCCAGGTCGCGCAATTTGTGGTCGCGCGGCAGGAACACCATGCCGATGGCGTAATCGCCCTTGGCCGGAACTTCGATGCCCTGTTTGCCGAAAACCTTGCGGATGAAGGCGTCGGGCAACTGCACCAGGATACCGGCGCCGTCACCGGCCAACGGGTCGGCGCCGATGGCGCCCCGGTGGTCCAGGTGCTGCACGATTTCCAACGCCTGATGGACGATCTCATGGCGCGGCTGGTTGTGGATGTCGGCGATAAAACCGAATCCGCAAGCGTCATGCTCGTTCAGGGGGTCGTACATCCCCTGTTCAACGGGCAGTCCATAACCGTTGCGCCGTGAGTTCTGGCTCATGCGTTTAGTTCCTGTTCGTGCGTTCTGAGAGCCCCACTAGATAGCAATCCCCGAAGCCCAGGCCAAACAAAAAACCGCCCCAAACTGTCATAAAAATCAAAGGAAATTGGCCCGTTTCGGCCCTTACACGCAGGCGCACAATCCGGCTGTCGGGGGCAACCGGCCCTTGGCAGCGAGACAGCGATCGGATAGAAGACCCAAACATCGTGGGAGCGCGCCTTGCCGACACTACATCTTGCGATTTTAGCCCTGATTCAAGGGGTGACGGAGTTCCTGCCGGTCTCCTCGTCCGCCCATTTGGCGGTCACGCCGCGTTTGCTCGGCTGGGCCGATCAGGGTTTGGTGATCGACGTCGCCGTCCATGTCGGGACGCTGGGCGCCGTCATTCTTTATATGCACCGGGAAATCTGGGACATGCTGGCCGGGATCGGCCGCATGTTGAAGGGCCGCCGAGATAAGGGCGCCAAGCTGGCGGGCCTGGTGATCCTCGCCACCCTGCCGGTGATCGGCGCGGGCTTCGCGCTGGACCATTATTATCCGAATGGCCTGCGGTCTTTGGAAATCATCGCCTGGGCGACGCTCGGGTTCGGCATTCTTCTATATATCGCCGACAGCGTCGGCATGACGCTCCGGCGGATCGAACATCTGGAAATTTCCGACGGCCTGCTGATCGGCATCGCGCAGTGCCTGGCGCTGATCCCCGGCACCTCGCGGTCGGGCATCACCATGACGGCGGCGCGCCTTCTGGGCATGGAGCGCACGGACGCCGCCCGGTTCTCCATGCTGCTGTCGATCCCTGCGATTTTGGGGGCGGGCGCGCTCAAGGGCTATGAGCTTTGGAAATCGGGCGACGGGCAATTGACGGCCGATGCCTTCACGGCGGCGGGTCTCGCCTTCATCACGGCGCTGATCGCCATCGCCCTGATGATGGCCTGGCTCAAACGGTCAGGCTTCGGGCCCTTCGTGGTCTACCGGATCGTCCTGGGCCTGTTCCTGCTGGCCGTCGCCTACGGCCACGTCGGGCCTTTCGTCGTCCGCTAGGCCCGATCCCGAGCCCGCCTAATAGCGGGTTCCCCGGTCGACGGTGTTCAACGGCGCCTCGCCGCGTTCCATCCGCTCGATGTTCTTCACGTACCATTCGGTCGATGAATTCGGCACGGTCAGGCTCGCCATATGGGGCGTGATGGTGACCTTGGGATGAGACCAATAGGGATGATCGGCGGGCAGCGGCTCCGTATGGAAGACATCCAGGGTCGCCCCTTCGATATGTCCTGAATCCAGCGCCGCCAGCAGATCGTCGTCGACCACATGGCCGCCACGGGCACAGTTGATGATGAAGGCCCCTTCGGGCAGGGCCGCCAGGGTGTCCTTATTGATGATGCCTGTGGTGTCCGGCGTCAGCGGCAGCAGGCAGACCAGGATTTCGGTGCGGTTCAGGAAGGGGATCAACTGATCCTCGCCATGGAAGCTTTCGACGCCCGGAATTTCCTTTTTCGAGCGCGACCAGCCGGCGACCTGATAGTGCAGCGGCACCAGCTTCGTCGCCGCGTCGCCGCCCAGTTCGCCCAGGCCCAGAATGCCGACCCGGCGCTGTTCCGCGTCGGCCTGGCGCATGCGTTTCCAGACGTTGTCGGCGCGGAACTTGGCGTAGACGCCCATCTTGCGATGGTAATGGATCACCCAATAGATGACGTATTCGCTCATCCCCTGGGTCAGGCAGCGGTCGACCAGACGGACCAGCGGCACGTCTTTCGGAAGCTCCGGGTCGCCGAACAGATGATCCACCCCGGCGCCCATGGAAAACACGGCCTTCAAGTTTGGCAGGCTCGCCAGCACCCCGGCGGCGGGCTTCCAGACGATGGCGTAATCGATTTCCGATTTGTCGCCGGTCTGGTCCTTTTCGGGGTCCGGGTTCCAGACGCGGAAATCCACGCCCGGCATCTGCGCAAGAAAGGCGTCGCGCCAGGGATCGGGTTTGCCCTCGGCGGCCATGAAGAGAACGGTGGGGGTCACGAGCTGACTATTCCTGTTTCGTCGGCCTTCATGTCGAAGGCGGCGGCCATCAGGGCCTTGGTGTAGGGATCCTTCGGGGCGTCCATGATCTGTTCGGCGGAACCGAATTCGACGACGCGGCCGTTTCGCATGACGGCGATTTCGTGGCTCACGGCGCGGACGACCTTCAGGTCGTGGGAAATGAACAGATAGGCCAGATCGTATTTCTTCTGCAACCCGCGCAGCAATTCGACGATCTGCGCCTGGACCGACATGTCCAATGCGGAGGTCGGCTCGTCCAGGACGATGAACTTGGGCTTCAGAACCAGGGCCCGGGCGATGGAAATGCGCTGGCGCTGACCGCCCGAGAACTCGTGCGGGTAGCGGTCCTGCATCTCGGGCTTCAACCCGACCTCGACCAGGGCTTCGGCGACCAGCCGGCGGCGGTCGTCCTCGGTCTTGGCGAGGTCGTGGACGACCAGGCCTTCCTCGATGATCTGGCCGACCGAAAGGCGCGGGCTCAAGGAACCGAAAGGGTCCTGGAAAACGATCTGCATTTCGCGCCGAAGGGGGCGCATTTCCTTGAACTGCCAGCCCTGGATATTGGCGCCGTCGAAGACGATGTCGCCTTCCGACCGTTCCAGGCGCAGCAAGGCCCGTCCCAGGGTGCTTTTGCCCGAGCCGGATTCGCCGACGATGCCCAGGGTATGGCCGCGCTTGAGCGCCAGCGAGATGCCGTCGACCGCCTTGATATGCCCGACCGTTCGGCGCAGCAGGCCGCGCTTCACCGGGAACCAGACCTTGACGTCCTTGCCCGAAACCAGTTCGGGCGCCCTGTCGTCGGCGGGGTCCGGCCGGCCCTTGGGCTCGGCCGCCAGGAGGTGGCGGGTATAGTCGTGCTGCGGGGCGTCGAAGACGGACTTGGCGGCTCCCTGCTCGACGATATGTCCGTCGTTCATGACCGAGACCGTATCGGCCATGCGCCGCACGATGCCCAGATCGTGGGTGATCAGCAGCAAGGCCATGCCGAGCTTTTCCTGAAGCTCCTTCATCAGCTTCAAAACCTGGGCCTGGATGGTGACGTCCAGCGCCGTCGTCGGCTCGTCCGCGATCAACAGGTCCGGATTGTTGGCCAGCGCCATGGCGATCATGATGCGCTGCTGCTGGCCGCCGGAAAATTCATGGGGCAGGGATTGCAGGCGCGCCGCCGCCTCGTTCAGGCCGACAAGGTCCAGCAGTTCCAGCACCCGCGCCCGCGCCTGTTTCGGCGACATGTGCTGATGCAGGAACAGAACCTCGGAAATCTGCTTTTCGATATTGTGCAGGGGGTTCAGGCTGGTCAGCGGTTCCTGAAAGATCATCGCGATCTGGTTGCCGCGGATCGCCCGCATGGTGCGCCCGGGGGCACCGATCAATTCCTCGCCGTTGAATTTGATCGACCCCTTGGGGTGGCGGGCCATGGGATAGGGAAGCAACTGCATGACCGACAGCGCCGTCACCGACTTGCCGGAGCCTGATTCACCGACCAGGGCATGGGCCTCGCCCTTTTCGATGGACAGGGACGCTCCCTTCACGGCCTCGACGGCGTTCTCGCCTTGGCCGAAGGTGACGCTCAGGTCGTTGATTTCCAGAAGCTTGCTCATCTACTTGAATACCTTGCGGGGGTCGAAGGCGTCGCGCACGGCCTCGCCGATGAAGACCAGCAGCGATAGCATGATGCCCAGCGAAAAGAACGCCGTGAAGCCCAGCCAGGGGGCCTGGATGTTGTTCTTGCCCTGGTTCAGGAGCTCGCCCAGGGACGGCGATCCGGCGGGCAGGCCGAAGCCGAGGAAATCCAGCGAGGTCAGAATGGTGATCGATCCCGACAACACGAAGGGCAGGATCGTCAACGTCACCACCATGGCGTTGGGCAGGATGTGTTTGAACATGATGACCCGGTCGCTGACGCCCAGCGACCGCGCCGCGCGGACGTAATCGAAATTGCGCGCGCGGAAGAATTCGGCCCGCACGCCGCCGACGAAGCCCATCCAGGAAAACAGCAGCATCAGACCCAAGAGCCACCAGAAATTGGGCGTCACGACGCTGGCCAGGATGATCAGCAGGTAGAGCTGCGGCAGGCCCGACCAGATTTCCATGACGCGCTGGAAGGTCAGATCGATCCAGCCGCCGAAATATCCCTGCACCGCGCCGGCGGCGACGCCGATGACGCCGCTGAAGGCCGTCAGGACCAGGCCGAACAGCACGGAAATGCGAAAGCCGTAGATCATCCGCGCGACCACGTCGCGGCCCTGGTCGTCGGTGCCCAACCAGTTGTCGGCCGAGGGCGGCGACGGCGCCGGGCCCGGCAGGTCCTTGATCACCGTATCGTAGGAATAGGGAATGATCGGCCAGAGCATCCAGCCCTTGGCGTTGATCAGGTCCTTGACGAAGGGATCGCGGTAATCGGCCTCGGTCGCGAAATCGCCGCCGAATTCCGTTTCCGGATATTCCTGTGCAAAGGGCAGGTAGATGCCGCCGTTGAAATAGACCAGGAAGGGTTTGTCGTTGGCGATGACCTCGGCGAACAGGGAGGCCACGAACAGCACCAGGAAAATCCACAGCGACCAGAAGCCCCGCCGGTTGCGCCGGAAATTGGCCAGCCGCCGTTCCGTCAGCGGCGTGATCCGCAGGCCCAGAAAGCGGCGTCCGGGCGGCGGCGGCGCCAGGTCCGTCTCGGGGGTCAAGGTCGTGGTCGTTGTGCTGGTCGTGTCTGGGCCCATGCGATCAGACCCCCGTCGCTTCGAAATCGATGCGCGGATCGACGACGTGATACATGACATCGCCGATGATGTTCATCACCAGGCCCAGCAGGGTGAAGAAATAGAGCGTCGCGAACATCACCGGATAATCGCGGGTCAGCGCCGCTTCGAACCCGAGCAGGCCCAGGCCGTCCAGCGAGAAGATGATTTCGATCAGCAGCGATCCCGTGAACAGGATGCCGATGAAGGCGCCTGGGAAACTGGCGATGACGACCAACATGGCGTTGCGGAAGACATGGCCGTAAAGCACCCGCCGTTCCGTCAGGCCCTTGGACCGGGCGGTGACGACGTATTGCTGATTGATCTGATCGAGGAACGAATTCTTGGTCAGCATGGTCAGCCCGGCGAAGCCGCCGACCAGCAGCGCCGTCAGCGGCAGGGTCAGGTGCCAGAAATAATCTTTGATCTTCTCCCAGAAACTCAGGTCGGCGAAGTTTTCCGAAACCAGGCCGCGCAGGGGGAAGATGTCCCAGTACCGGCCGCCCGCGAACAGCACGATCAGAAGGATCGCGAACAGGAAGGCCGGGATCGCCTGCCCGGCGATCACCACGCCCGACGTCCAGACGTCGAATTTCGATCCGTCGCGCACGGCCTTGGCGATGCCCAGCGGAATCGAAATCAGATAGACCAGCAGCGTCGTCCAGAGCCCCAGCGAGATCGACACCGGCATCTTTTCCAGCACAAGGTCGATGACCGTCTGATCCTTGAAATAGGAGGTGCCGAAATCGAAGGTGATGTAGCGCTTCATCATCATCACGAAGCGTTCGCCCGCCGGTTTGTCCAACCCGAACTGGCGTTCCAGGTCCTTGATCAGATCGGGGGGCAGGCCCTGGGCGCCGCGGTATTTGCTGCTGACCGTGCTGTCGCCGCCGCCGCGCCCGCCCTGGGGCTGGCCGCCGCTGACCTCAGATCCGGCGTCGCCCGACACCCGCGCCGTCGCCGCCACGTCGTCGCCGGTCAACTGCGCGATGATCTGTTCGACCGGGCCGCCCGGCAGGATCTGCACGACGGCGAAATTGATCACCATGATGCCGAACAACGTCGGGATCACGAGAAGCAGACGGCGGAGGATATATGCGACCATGGCGGCGATCTTACGTTGCCCGGGGCCCGGCGGCTACCGTCGGTTGGCGCCGGCGGGCCGCTTGGGCGGCGTCCGGTTATTTCGCGGCTTTCTTGCGGTCGGCCAGGGACTTGGCCTTTTCCGCGTCGATCCACCAGGCGAAGAACTGATTGCCCCGGGTCGGCGTCACCTCGGGCCGGCCGAACTTGTCCCAATAGGCGACCCGGTCATAGGGCGCGTGCCAGTTGGGGATGATGTAATGGCCCCATTGCAGCACCCGGTCCAGCGCCTTGCAGGCCGTCACCAGGGCCTCGCGCGTGGGGGCCGCGATCAATTGTTCGACGATGGCATCCACGGCCTTGGACTTGATGCCCATGATGTTGCGCCCGCCTTCGCGGTCGGCCGACGAGGTCGACCAGAAATCGCGCTGTTCGTTCCCGGGCGACATGGATTGGCCGAAGGTGGAAACGACCATGTCGAAATCGAAGGTATCCAGCCGGCGTTTGTATTGCGCGACGTCGATGGTCCTGACGGTCATCTTGATGCCCAGTTTTTCCAGGTTCTTGGCGAAGGGCAGGGCGATCCGTTCGAACAGCGGGCTGACCAGCAGCATTTCGAATTCAAACGGCTTACCTGTCTCGGCGTTCACCCGCTTGCCGTCCTTGATCACCCAACCGGCCTGGGTCAGCAGTCGGGATGCCGTGCGCAGATTGGTGCGGATGTTGCCGTCGGCGTCGCCCTTGGGCGGATTGTACTCCTTGGTGAAGACTTCCTTGGGCAGTTCGTCGCGGAACGGCTCCAGCAGTTTCAATTCAGCTTCCGACGGCAGGCCCGTGGCGGCCATGTCGGAATTCTGAAAATAGCTGCGGGTGCGGGCGTACTGGCCGTAGAACAGGGCCTTGTTCGACCATTCGAAATTGAAGCCATAGGCCAAAGCTTCGCGCACCTTGGGGTCCTTGAACAGATCGCGGCGGGTGTTGAAGGCGAAGCCCTGCATCCCGGCCGGGCGGTCGTGGTGGATTTCCTTCTTGAGCAGCACGCCTTTTTTGACCGCCGGGGTCTCATAGGCCGTCGCCCAGGCCTTGGACGAGTTCTCGGACTTGTAGTCGTAGCGCCCGGCGAGGAAGGCCTCCAGCGAGACGTTGGAATCCCGGTAGTAGTCGAAGATGATCTCGCCGAAGTTCTGGAAGCCCTTGTTCACGGGGATGTCCTTGCCCCAGTAATCCTCGACCCGCGTCAACTTGACGAAACGCCCGGCCTCGAACTCGGAAATCTTGTAAGGGCCCGATCCCAGCGGCGGTTCCAGCGAGGTCTTGTTGAATTCGCGCCCTGACCACCAATGCTTGGGCAGGACCGTCAGCTGGCCCAGGATCAGCGGCAGTTCCCGGTTTTCGCCCGGCTTGAAATTGAACCGGACGGACCGTTCGCCCGTCTGCACAACCTCGGCCACGTTGCCGTAATAGAACCGGTAGAAGGGCGAGCCTTCCTTGACCAGGATGTTGAAGGAAAAGATCACGTCCTCGGGCGTCACCGGTTTGCCATCGTGCCAGCGCGCCTCCTTGCGAAGCCGGAATTCGACCCAGCTGCGGTCGTCCGGCATGGTCACGGTTTCGGCCAGACGGCCGTATTGGCTGAACGGTTCATCCGCCGCGTCGTCCATCAGGCTGTCGTAGATGAAGCCCGTGGCCCCCGCCGGCGTGCCCTTGATGATGAAGGCGTTGAAGCTGTCGAAGGTGCCGACGGCGCCCATCCGTATCGTGCCGCCCTTGGGCGCATCGGGATTGACGTAGTCGAAATGCTTAAAATCCGGCCCGTACTTCAGGTCGCCGTGCATGGCCAGGCCATGGGCCGGCTTGGGCGCGTCGGCGGCCTGGGCTGTCTGGGCCCAGGCGCAGAATGCCAAGCCAGTGATCAGCGGAAGGGCGGTCAGAAGTCGCGTCATGGTTCCCCCGGAAAGCATGTGTCAGGCATCGAGACGAATATGGAGACTAGCCGAATTCCGTCAAGAAGTGGCCGGGGATTGTGGCAAGCCTATGGTGGCCGTCAACCGCCCAGAATGGCCACCGCGGCGGCATGCAGGGCGGGATCGCCCGCCGCGATCACCGTGCCGTCGCCGTTCAGGCCCAGGGGTGCGCCGGACCAATCGGTCATGCGCCCGCCGGCGGCCTCGACGATGGGGATCAGGGCGGCGTAATCGTAGGGCTGCATGCTGGCCTCGCAGACCAGATCGACCCGGCCCTTGGCCATCATGCCGTAGCTGTAGCAGTCGCTGCCGTACAATTCGTACCGGCAGGCGTGGCGCAGGCGTTCGAACCGGTCGAAATTGATGCCCAGATGCATCTGCGGCGAGGTCGAACAGAGCCAGGCATCGGCCAGATCGGCACAGGTCCGGGCGGAAACCGGCGTGCCGTTGCAGGTCGCAGGACCGCCCGGCGCGCCCGCCCAGACTTCGTCCAACGCCGGATTGTCCATGACGCCCAGGTGGGCGGCGCCGTCCTTGAACAGGCCGATCAACGTGCCGAACAGCGGCTTGCCGGTAACGAACGCCTTGGTCCCGTCGATCGGGTCGAGCACCCAGACGAATTCCGCGTCGGCATTTTCGACGCCGTATTCCTCGCCGTAAATGCCGTGATCGGGGAACCGGGCGTTGATCATTTCGCGCATCGCCGCCTCGCATTCGCGGTCGGCAATGGTCACCGGGCTCTGGTCGTCCTTGGCGATGACGTCGGGCGCCACGCCGTAATGGGACAGCACGATGGTCCGCGCGCGGGCGGCCATCTCCATGGCCAGGGCCATGAAGTCCGCCGTTTGGGCGTCCGCGGTGGCTTGCGTCACGGCGCCGTCCTCCGGTCGGGTAAAGGGCCTGAGAGGCTTACTTGAGGGTCTGCAGATAGACCAGCAGGGCGGCGAGGTCGGCGTTCTTGGTGATGCCGCGGAAGGTCATCTTGGTGCCCGGGGCATATTCCTTCGGGCTGTGCAGGAACTTGTCCAGTTCCGCCATGGTCCATTTGCCGCCCAGGCCGGCGACGGCGTCGGAATAGCTGAAGCCGTCCATCTTGCCCTGGTCGTGGCCGACGATGCCCCACAGGTTCGGGCCGATCTTATGCTTGGCACCCGCTTCCGCCGAATGGCAGGCGGTGCATTTCTTGAACACCTTGGCGCCCCGCTTGGGGTCGGCCGAGGCCAGCAGTTCCATCACCGGCTTCTCCGCTTCCTTGGGCGCGGCGGCGGTGGCGGCGCCATCGTCGGCGACGGCGACTTCGAATCCCATCTTTTCGGGCTCGTTCGCATGGACCAGGGTGTCACCGATCTTGTTGGTGCCCCAAACGACCCAAGCCGTCACAAGCACGCCAAAACCGAGTTTTTCCATCCGGGAGAACTGCATCGTGTATTCCTTTACCGATTGTTGCGGGGAATTTACCCGCCCCCGCCGCCATGTTCAAGCGGCATCCGCCCGCCTTTTTCATCGGCCCGCGCCAAGCCCCCGATCCCGGGCGCATGCCTCGCGTTGACACCGTCCGCCTTGCCGCCGATACTCGCCCCCGATTTCAGCAAGACATTGAAAAAGCCCGCGATCTGCGGGCCTTTTCCTTCCGCACGACGAACGGCATATTCATGGCTTCCTCAGAAACTTCCATCGCCTTCCAGGGCATGCCCGGCGCCTATTCCAACCTTGCCTGTAACGAAGCGATGCCGGGCATGGATCCGCTGCCCTGCCGCACGTTCGAGGACGCCTTTGCCGCCGTTCACGACGGCAAGGCGCGCCTGGCGATGATTCCCATCGAGAATTCGGTCGCCGGGCGGGTCGCCGATATCCATCACCTGCTGCCGGATTCGGGGCTTTTCATCAACGGCGAGCATTTCCACCGGGTGAGCCATCACCTGCTGGCCGTGCCGGGCGCCGAATTGGGCGATCTGACCCATGTCCACAGCCACGTCCATGCGCTCAATCAATGCCGCAACCTGATCCGCGAATTGGGCGTTACGCCGGTCGTGCATGTGGATACGGCGGGGGCGGCCAAGGATATCGCGGCCC
>MDTA01223908.1_pt1 | contig 36304 bp, 36 predicted proteins | sample 811151 | NCBI WGS metagenome assembly MDTA01 (sample SAMN05326648, study PRJNA326480) | marine metagenome | isolation source: seawater | place: Indian Ocean: South | collected 2010
AATATAAATATAAACTACTCGATAAATATCTTTCTCAATGTGGTATTGAGAAATTATATTCAAAATATTTTTATGATTTGTCTGAGGGTGAAAAACAAAGGGTTTGGCTTGCATTTTGTCTATCTCAATCTAGGGATATAATCATAATGGACGAACCATTGTCTTCAATTGATCAAGCATCTAAACTAGATTTTTACAAATTACTTAGGGAAATACAATCATTCGATAAGACCATAATATTAGTTACACATGATATAGATTCAGCAATATTATTTTCCGATGAAATAATACAAATGGATAGTGGTAAAGTAATTTTTTCAGGTTCCGTAGAAAATTACACTCTAAATAATCAATAATGGTGGAGACGGGGGAGAGTTGAACTCCCCGTCCAGAAAAGTTAAAATTTTGACCTCTACGAGTGTAGCCGTCGGAAAAATTCTTATCATTGTAACAATCCCGTCGGCACAAATTACAATGACCAGTTAGTGGGTGCTTAATTGTATGATACTAACAACTCACACAAGGCAGCTCGACTAATCGTCGCTCAAAAATTTCCATCGAGCAAAAAAATTTTTGAACGTCGCTAACTATTTATTAAGCAGCGAGAGCGAATTCTTTATCGCCATTTATAATTTTGCCGCTTTTTACGTGGTGCACGGCGCCACGACCCGCAAATCAAAAAACTAAATTCCTGTCTAAACCACGCGTCCCCATATGACTATTATATATACATGTGTGTTACTTTTGAAAATCTGATAATTTTTTTTTCATTGCACGTTCAATTGTTCTGTTGGAATCCCTCTTTTTTATAACTTCTCTTTTATCATATTGTCTCTTGCCTTTTCCTAATCCCAATAGCAATTTGGCTACTCTATTCTTAATATATATTTTTAGAGGTATAGCAGTATATCCAGATTTTTCAATTTCACTTTTAATGTAATTTATTTGTTTTTTTGTGAGTAATAATTTTTTCGATCTATACGGATCATGTTGGTTAAGTTCTCCTGCGGGTGAATAAGTCGGTATATTTGCATTTTCTAACCAAGCTTCATTATTTTTTATGTAAATATAGCCTTCAGAAATACTTATTTTTCCTTCTCGAATAGATTTTATTTCTGTACCTAGGAGTACTAATCCTGCTTCAAAAGTTTCTGTTACGGAGTAATCATATCTCGCTTTACGATTTGTTGCTAGACTTGAATTTTTTTGTTTCATATTAGTTATTTATCTCGTAATTTAATTGTGTAATAGCTGCATTTAACTGTAGATCAGTAAAATTATTATCATATGCATTGGATTCAGATAATAATTTGTTTTCAATAATTAAATCAGGTTCTATTCCTAGCCCTTCGATTTGCCTACCCATTGGGGTATACCATCTTCCTATAGTTATATATACGCCTCCATCATTTGATAGAGAACTCATCATATTGACGCTACCTTTGCCAAAAGTTTTTTCACCAATTATTATAGACCTTTCATGATCTTGTAATGCACCAGCCAAAACTTCAGATCCACTTGCTGAATATCTGTCAACTAATGTAACAATTGGTATGTTTTTATAATCTTTTGTTTTTCTGACTTTCCATTCTTCCCGATTGCCATCAGAGGTTATTTCGTATGTAATTAATCCTTCGTCTATGAATAGGGAGGCAACGTTTACTGTAGAACTTAGAAGTCCTCCAGGGTTACCTCGTAAATCCAAAACAAAGCCTTTGATATTTTCATTTATAAATTTATCAATAATCTTAATAATTTCATCGTGAGTCTTGGCTGTAAACTGGGAAATAACGATTCTAACAAAATCTGAATCAGGTATTTCATATGATTGAACGCTTGGGGTATCTATGATGCCCCTTACAATTGTTATGTCAAGTTCGCTTTCTACTCCAATTCTCATAATGGTCAGAGTAACTGGGGTATCTTTTTCCCCTCTAATTTTGTTTACAGCTTCACTCAAAGTCATTTTTGTGGAGTCTTCACCATCAATTCGTATTATTCTATCTCCAGCTTTTATTCCAGAGGCTTCTGCTGGAGTATCTGAGTGAGTTTTTGTAATTAGTATTCCGTTATTATCCGGAGAGAGTTCTACATTTGCACCTATACCAGCAAAATGTCCCATAAAAGTTTCTTGGTCGATTTTAAAGGTCTCAGGAGGCACATATGATGTATAGGGGTCATTTAGAGAATTCAACATGCCTCTAATTGCTTCCTCGGCAAGAATTTCAGGCTTTAGATTTTCCTTATCTATGTATTCTTCGGATAATATTTCATAGGCCTCCCAGATAATCATTAGTTCGTCAGAGATTTTTATATTTTTATTAGGGTTTCCATTATTTGAATTTTCATCATTACTAGTTTGATTCGAATTGTCAGAACAAGCAATAACTAGAATGGTTATTAGTAATATAGTTAGAATTTTTTTCATACTATATATTTTACTCGGATTTAGTTTAGGATTCTAGTACTACTGCCAACTTTACATAACAATGATAGTGCGACGTTATATAGGATTAAACTAATTGAAGTGTTGGTGTATCGATGATTTGATTTCTTTTATGCCCCAGTTTTCTTGAGCAGAAGCTAGTATTATATCTTCATACTTTATTCCAGTTTGATTAATTTTTTTATATAAATTATTATCTATTGGTTCGTATTCATTTTCACTTATAAGGTCTTTTTTATTTAGAACCAGAATTTTTGGTTTATCCCCTATTCCTAGTTCGGTTAGTTGTTTATTGACTATAATAATTTGCTGTATGAGGTAAGGGCTAGAAATATCTGAAATATGTAACAGTAACTGAGAATTAATCGACTCCTCAAGGGTTGTTCTAAAGGCAGCTACTAATATGGGTGGAAGTTTATTTACAAACCCAACAGTATCACTTATTATGCAGTTTAGATCTGTGTTTATGTATAGCTTTCTTGAAGTGGTATCTAAGGTTGAAAACAATTGATTCTTTTCGATTACTTTTGAACTTGTCAAATTATTAAATAGGGCTGATTTACCTGCATTTGTATATCCAACTAAAGAAACATTTTTAATAAAATTCTGATATCTATTAATTCTTTGGTTTTCTCTTTGATTTTGTATTCTATCTATTTCTTTTTTTATTTTACTAATTTTTTTTCTAACTAATCTCCTGTCAGTTTCAATTTGAGTTTCTCCTGGTCCTCTAGTTCCAACACCGCCACCTAATCTCTCTAGATGTGACCATTGGCCAGCTAATCTAGGTAATAAATATTCTGTTTGGGCTAATTCAATTTGTAAACGCCCTTCTTTTGTATTTGCTCTTTGTGCAAACACATCTATAATCAGTGCAGTTCTATCAATAACCTTTATTTTTAGGTGGTCCTCTAGCATTCTTTGTTGATTCGGATTCAATTCATCATCGAAAATTGCAACGTTTATTTTTTTTTCACCTATCAACTCTTTTAGTTCGTTTAATTTACCTTTTCCTAAATATGTTTGACTAGGCGAATTTAATGATTGTGAAAATCGAGTAATCGGATTAGTTTGTGCTGCTATCGCTAGTTGAGAAAGTTCTGAAAGAGAATCCTTCGTACTCCAATTACTCTCGTTGTTTCTTAAGCTTATGCCAACAAGCACTGCTCTTTCAAAGAACGGTCCTGTTTTGTAGGTTTTATGTTTAGGCATTAAGTATTATTTTAGGAGCTAACTCTAATTTTAGACAGTCGACTTAATCCTTCATCGATTTGGTCGTCAGGAATAGTTAATTAGAGTCTAATATAACCTTCACCTGCATCGCCATATCCATTCCCTGGAGTTACTACTACATTTGCTTCGTTTAGTAATTTTTCTGCAAATTCAGCAGATGTATAACCTTTTGGTACAGGAGTCCATATGTATAAGCCTCCTTTAGGCTTTACTGTTTTTACTCCAATACTGTTTAATACATCTACTACTTTATCTCTTCTTCTTTTATAAATTTCATTGTTTTGCTTATACCAATCATCGCTAAGTTTCAACGCTGCTATTCCCATATATTGATTTGATTGGGATAAACCAGAATCTATGTTTGATTTTACTCTCATAAGAGCATTAACCATATCTTTATTGCCTGCAGCCATACCTACTCTCCAACCAGTCATATTAGCAGTCTTTGATAAAGAGTGAAATTCCATCGCGATGTCCATAGCTCCCTCAACCTGTAAAATACTTGGAGCAACATAATCATCATAAGTTACTTCCGTGTAAGCAGCATCATGTAGTAATGCTATATCAAATTCTTTGCAGAATTTAACTGCTTCTTTAAAAAATGACATAGGAGCAATAGCCCCTGTTGGGTTGTTTGGATAATTTAACCATAATGTTTTTGCTTTTTTGGCTATCTCAGTAGGAATTGAATTAAAATCAACGAGATATTGATTTTTTTCTTCTAAATTCAAAAAGTGAGTTTGTCCTCCAGCAAACATAGTCCCTATTTCATATACAGGATATGCCGGATTAGTACTTAATGAAATGTCTCCTGGGTCAATAAAGCATAGGGCAGCATGTGCAATACCCTCTTTTGCACCAATTAAATTAATTATTTCAGTTTCATAATCTAAATTTACATTAAATCTATTTTTGTAAAATTTAGCTACAGCCATACGAAATTCTGGAAGTCCTTCACTTTCAGGATATTTATGATTTTCAGGTTTTTTTGCTGAATCTACAAGCGCATCTAAAACTTTTTGAGGAGTAGGGATATCTGGATCACCAATTCCAAAAGATATAACATCAATTCCTTGTTTCTTTTTTTCTGCAATAGCCCTTGATATGTTAACAAAAAGATATGGTGGTAATTGTTCAACTCGTTTAGCAAATTTCATAATAATTTATTTCCTTAGTCATTTTTGATTTCCCATTTTCCAGTAAAAACTTCCTCCGCAGGGCCTTCAAGGTATGCTTCTCCATCATTATCCCATGAGATTTTTAGCACGCCCCCATCCAGAATCACTTCAACTTCGTCTTTTACAAATCCCAACATTCTTGATGCAGATGCTGAAGCAGTACTCCCTGTTCCTGATGATAATGTTTCTCCTTCTCCCCTTTCAAATATCCTTGCACGAATAGTATTTTCGTTTATGATATTCACTATTTCGAAATTTATTCTGTTAGGGAAAATTTCATGATTCTCAACTAATGGGCCAATATCATTAAGTGGAAATTCTTCTACAGGTGTATCTAAAATACAAACTGCATGAGGATTACCAATAGATAAGCATGTTATTTTAATCTCCTTAAATTCATCATGATTGATTTTTAAAGAATAATTTTGCACTGGTGTAATATTTTCAACTTTATTTATGTCAACCGGTATTTCTTCTGTTTTGAATGTTGGCTTGCCCATTGCTACTTTAGCAGAGATCATTTTTTCATTTGAAATTTCAGGCCAAACTGTTCTGATTCCACCTAGTGTTTCTATATCTAGAGCATTATTTTCTGGTAAACAAATTTTATTGTCAATTACAAATTTAGAAAATAATCTTATACCGTTCCCACTCATTTCGGCTTCTGAACCATCTGTGTTGAATACTCGCATTTTGATTGATGCTAATTTAGAATTTTCAACCACAACAATCCCGTCTGAACCAACTCCGAAAGCAGGATCTCCCATCTCTATAGCTAATTTCCCCCAGGTAATAGTTATGTCTCTGCCGTCTATGGCTATATAGCCATTGCCAGCACCCTGTAATTTTGTGAAATTAATGATCATAATTTTAAGTTTATTTAATATTGTAAAAAAAATTTTTATTAAATTATTGAAAATTTATGTTTTTATCCATTTATTTATGACATTTTTTATCAAATTAAAATTTTTTTCTTCATCGTTGTTATCAATCCAGTAGATTCTATCATCGCTTTGCTTAAACCAATTATTTTGATTCCTTATTAACCTATTAGTGGAAATAATAGTTTTCTGAATAGCTTCTTCTTTCGAGTATTCACCTTTCACATAATTTATAAATTCTTTGTATCCAATACTACTCATTGACTGTAAAGAACTATCATATCCTTTTGCAATTAGAGTATTTATTTCCTCGATAAACCCGTCATCGAGCATCTTGTTTATCCTATTTTTTACTCTTGAGTGAAGTAATTTTCTTTCAGCATTAAGTCCGAGAATAAATGAATCGTATGTTTGCTTCTCATTCTTTTGAACCTTATTGTCGATCGAGCTTTTTGCAATTTCAATAGACCTTATAATTCTTCTAGGGTTAAGTAAATCTGTTTGCTTGTATAGTTTTTCAGACAAGTTTTTTAACATCAATTGAAGGTGCTCAATACCATTTTGATTAAGTTGTTGTTCTAAATTTGATCTAAGTTCAGTGTCTGGTTTTACTTTTGGTATTTTCCAACCCTCAATCAGTGACCAAATATATTGACCAGAGCCTCCAATAATTATGGGGATTTTTTTTTCATTATGTAATTTTTGGATTTGCCTTCTAACTAAAATCAAAAAGTTGTTTAAAGTAAATTTTTCATCAGGATCAATAATATCAATTAAGTGATGTTTAGTTAGACTTAAGTCTCTCTTTGTGGGTTTAGCTGTTCCAATATTTAGCCCTCTATAAAATAACCTTGAATCAGCATTTATAATTTCAGTATTAATGTGTTTTGCTATTTTAATACCAAAACGAGATTTTCCACTTGCAGTAGCTCCAACGATTACAATTATCTTGTTTTTTTTATCCATTATTCGATATTTGTAATACTATTTTTCCAAACTCACTTGCATCTAAACTCGCACTCCCTACTAGAACTCCATCTATATTTTGTTGTTTTGTATAATCTAATACATTTTTAGAATTAACACTACCTCCATATAAAAATTTATGATTTACATTTCTAATAGGCCTTATAGTGCTTAGGAAATCCTTAGATTTAGTGATGATTTTTTCTACATATACTGGGTCTGCTGGGTTTTTATTGCCAATTGACCAAATTGGCTCATATGCTATTAATATTTGACTATTTGTTTGTATTTTAGAGAGAATCTCAAATAATTGGTTATTTATAAATTCTACAGATCTATTTTTTTTATATATTTCAAGAGGCTCTCCTACACAAATCACAGGGACAATCTTATTACTTAATAGTGCTTTCGCCTTGAGAGATATAGTATAATTACTTTCATTAAATATTTCTCTTCTTTCCGAGTGCCCTATAATAGCATGAGTGATATAATTTTTTAGCATGTTTACAGAAATTTCACCTGTGTATGAACCTTCATTATTTTCGTTAATATTTTGGGCACCTAAACTAAATGTAGAATTCTTAAATTGATCATAAAGGGGAATAATATTCACTACTGGAGGACATATAATTTTTTCTACATTTTTTGCCATATTACTGTACGAAAAAATTTTTATTACTAGATCTAATGCAGCGTTAAAATCATTATGCATTTTCCAGTTTGCAATTACAGTAGATATATATGATTTATTTTTCATGATAGTGCTCTTAAACCTGGTAGTTCTTTACCCTCTAAAAATTCTAATGTTGCTCCACCACCAGTAGATATGTGTGTGAAATATTTTTGCGTTGATGTTTTATGTATTATTTCTGCGGTTGAGCCACCTCCAATGAATGTTTTTGCTTTGGTGTTCTTCAATAATTCAATTAATTTTAATGTCCCAAGTGAGAAATTGGCCCATTCAAAAACCCCCACGGGTCCATTCCAAATAATTAGATCCGAAGTTGAAATATAATCTGAAATTTTTTCAAATGATCTTTCTGCTATATCTAAGATTTTTATGTTCAAATTATCCCCAATATCGGTTGTATTAATGATTTTATATTTCGTATTTTCATTAAACTCGTTTCCTACAAGAACGTAATCTGGAATAATTATTTTTCCCCTACTATTTAGGACTATTTCTTTTGCATATCCATATTCTGGATGATTTTTTTGAACAAAAGCGGAAATCATACCGCCTCCTATAAGAACAAAATCAAGTTTTTTTGATAGGTTGCTAATCAACTTTATTTTATCTGAGACTTTTGCACCTCCAACGATAGCTAATTTTTTGGAATATTTGCTTGAAAATAGTTCATTTAAAGAATTAATTTCTTTTTCTACGAGAAACCCTGCGTAACTTGGTAGAAATTTTGTTATTCCATAAGTTGATGCATGTTTTCTGTGGCTACTAGCAAAAGCATCGTTAATATAAATATCTGAAAATTTACTTAGTTCATTAGATAAATCTTCAGAATTCAACTCTTCTCTGTTATCAAAACGTATATTTTCAAGCATATATATATTAGAACTTTTCAACCGGTCTTTGGTGAAATTATCAAATGGAAAATCAATCATTTTAATCTCTATATTTTCCAGAAATTTACTCAATCTTGAGGCAATAGGTGCAAGAGATAGATCTTTACTGTACGAACCTTTAGGTCTACCTAAATGGGAGCAGATAATTATTCTATTATTATTTCTTAATAAATGTTTTATTGTTGGTAAAACACTTGTTATTTTTGATTCGTCTCTAATTTTACCATTATTCATTGGTACATTTAAATCAACTCTTAGAAAAATATTTTTTTTGTATATTTCAGCTTGGGATAATTTTTTCATATTCTATTATTTAATTGATGTTTTCAATGAAACCTGAAATTGATTTTTTTTGATTTGTTTCAAAAAATGAATTATTAATAGTGTTTATTAATTCTTTTTTTAGGTTAGAAATATAATTCTCTCCGAATTCTACACTTTTGGTTTCTTCAACAATATTTTTTATTTCTTCAAGATCTGCATCTTCTAAAACTCTTTTCATAAATATTTCACCCATTTTTCTTCTTATAGAAGTTGTACCATTTTCAATTGAATGAGATGTAATAATGGACTTTTTTTTAGACTGAAGTTTGCCTAAATCAGTATCGTTAATTTCATCAATTTTACTATCCAAGAAAAATTTTAGGTCATTACTTAATAATAGAAATTTTCCAATTTCCATTCCAATGTACTTTAGAGTGTCAATATTTTTCTTATCGGTAAAATTGCCTATTCCTGCTAATGCGGTTGCGCATCCATATAAATTTGATTGTTTCTCAACAGATGTTAAGATTTCATCTAAGGTAACATTAGCTCGTTCTTGAAATGAATTTTCAAGATAATCTCCTTCACATACAGAAAGAATACATTCATCTAAAACCTTCAGAGCATAGAGTATTTGATCTGGTGATAAAATATTCTTATCGAAATTCTCCTGTTCAAATATAGCTACTCTAGCCATAGCGTGAACACCATCTCCAGTATTTATTGCTTGTGCGGGACCCCATACCCACCATATAGATTCACGATTATTTCTATTGGTATTCGCATATTTTACATCTTCATGAATCTGGAGGAAATTAGATAGTAATTCACTTGAAACAGCCAATGATATTGGTGGTATTTTATCATCATTAATACATCTTGAAAATTTTAGTAAAAGATTACCTATATTTCTATTTGGTAATTTAGAATGCTCTAAGTCACCGTTTCTGTCTAACCAACCCATATGGTAACTCATGATTTTATACATAGGAAGATCTCTACTAAGAATAAATTTTTTCAATGCTTCTTCAAGTAGATGTTTGTCAGTTTCTATATAATTATTATTTTTTACCAAAATTACTTTCTTTTATTAAGATTATTATATATATTTTATTTGATTAAAATCTCAGGCAAATGTTTGATAATAGCTTCCTTTTTGATGGCTCCTGGTCTTAATATTTTAATTGAATTATGGTTTATTTCCACCACTGTACTTGGAGCAGTTTCAATCCCGCAGGGTTCTTCAAGTACAAAGTCTATAAGTTTTGAATAATTATTAATAATGAATTTATAGTTTTTGCTTGGCTCCATTCCTGATATATTACAACTAGTACCGGAAATGGGTAAATTAGTTTCTTCTATTATCTTTAAGCATACTTTGTGGCTAGGTATTCTTATCCCAACTTTCTTAGACTTAGATTTTACAATTTCAGGTACATTTTCATTTGCATCAACAACAACTGTTAATGGACCAGGCCAAAATTTTTCAGTGATCTTAAAAAATAAATCTGAGAGATTTTTAGAAATGTCCATAGCCATATCTTGGCTGGAAATCAAAAGTGGTATTGGAGATGAATAGTCCCTGCCCTTAGCGTAATATATTTTCTCTATTGCTTTAGTGCTTAACCCGTTAGCGCTAAGGGCAAAATACGTATCTGTGGGTAATGCTACGAGTTTTTCATCAATTATATATTTTATTGCCTGGTTAATTTTTGATTTCATAAGTATATTAACTATAAATTAAATTAATTTGATTTTTAATAAAAAAAAACAAATAATAATATATATGTTTAATTTATTTCAAATAATAGAAGCAAAAAAAGAAAAAGAAATACAACTCTGTATCGAAATTAGAAAAGAAGTTTTTATTGGTGAACAGGAAGTAGACCCTAAAATAGAGATAGACAATTTAGATTATAAATGTGAACACATACTAGGTTTTTATAAAAATCAACCTATTGCAACTGCAAGATTACAAAAAATCTCAGAAGAAAAATACAAAGTAGGTAGAATGGCTGTGAGGAAAAAATATAGAAGGTATGGAATTGGAAGCAAAATACTGCTATTTATAGAAAATCATCTTAAGAAAAAGCAAATAAAATTGGTTGAGTTGAATGCACAAAAGTATGTAGAAAAATTCTATTCGAAAAATGGTTACTCTCCAATTGGGGATGAATTTATGGAAGCAAATATTTTACATATAAAGATGCAAAAAAATATTTTTTCGTCTTTGTAAGATTTTTTTTTTCTAGGGAAATGATAGTTTGTATAAATGAAACTTGAAAAAAATCCCAAAGATAATCTACGTATATCAGCCTCAGATGACATTGAGTTAGGCACCTATCTAGAAATTGCTAAATCACATAATCTTAAGGGCAATACTCCTGAAATTGATTCGAAAATTCAGACGATTGTAATTTTTGATTTTGGATCTCAATACTCAAGGCTTATAGCGAGAAGAGTAAGAGAATTAAATACCTTTTGTGAAATCATAAACTTTGATTCAGATTCTTCGATAATGAATGATCAGAATGTTATAGGATTTATTTTCTCAGGTGGACCTAATAGTGTTTATGATAAAAATGCTCCTGTTGCTCCAGCTTGGGTTTATGAATCAAATAAGCCTATTTTAGGTATATGTTATGGTATGCAATTAATTGCGCATCAACTCGGTGGGAAGGTGATCTCTGGCCAAAAAAGAGAGTATGGTCATACTGTAATATATAAAAATAAAAGTAGTAAAATTCTTGATGGAATCGATGATAATTTTACAGTGTGGATGAGTCATGGAGATAAAATAGAATCTAAGCCAATAGGCTTTGAAACTATTGCTTTTAGTGATAATTCGCCGAATGCTGTAATTTCTGATGAGAACCAAAAGTATTATGGCTTACAGTTTCATCCAGAAGTAGCACATACCACGAATGGTACTAAAATATTAGAAAATTTTATATTTAAAATTTGTAACTCAAGTGGGAGCTGGACATCTAAAAATTTTGTATCACAAACTATTAAAAATATTAAACAAAGGATAGGAAACGATAAAGTTATTTGTGCTTTATCCGGAGGTGTTGATTCTACTGTTACCGCGGCTTTAATTCATAAGGCAATAGGAGAAAATCTAACTTGTATATTTGTAGACAATGGACTGATGAGAAAAGGTGAAGTGGAAAGAATTAGAGATATTTTTACAAAAAACATTGGTGCTAAGGTTATTTTTTATGAGGGGAGAAAAAGGTTTTTGAAATCGTTGAAAAATATTATAGATCCAGAAGAAAAAAGAAAAATTATAGGAACTGAATTTATTAATATTTTTGAAGAAGTAGCTGAAAAAATAGGAACTGTAGATTATCTTGCTCAGGGCACTTTATATCCTGATGTAATAGAATCTACAAGTAACGAAACAGGTCAAGCTCACAAAATTAAGACTCATCATAATGTTGGCGGTTTGCCAGAAAAAATGAAATTAAAATTGATTGAACCACTTAGGTATTTATTCAAAGATGAGGTTAGGTTAGCTGGAATTGAATTAGGATTATCTAAACAAAATATTTATAGACAACCATTCCCTGGCCCCGGCCTAGCTATTAGAATTATTGGAGAGATAACAGAAAAAAAACTTGAAATCCTCAGAGAATCAGACTGGATTATTGTGAACGAAATCAAATCTGCTGGCTTATATGAAAAAGTATGGCAATCTTTTGCAGTTCTGACAAATACTCAGACAGTTGGAGTTATGGGCGACAAAAGAACCTATCAATACGTTATAGCAATAAGGTCAGTCGATAGTCAAGATGCTATGACTGCAGATTGGAGTAAGTTACCATATGATCTATTAGGAAAAATTTCAAACCGAATTGTTAATGAGGTAAATGATGTTAATAGAGTTGTATATGATATTACCAGTAAACCACCTGGAACTATAGAGTGGGAATAATTAATAAAAATATTTCTGTTAAGTCTATTGACCACATAGTTCTTACAGTTGAAAACATCGATAAAACAGTTAAGTTTTACAAAGATGTCCTCAACATGAAATTAAGTTTTTATACTGCTAAAAATGATAATACAAAAAGGATTTCTTTTGCTTTTGGAAACCAAAAAATTAATATTCATTCAGTTGGCAATAAGCATAAACCTCATGCAAAAAAACCAACTTCAGGCTCTACTGATATATGCTTTTTATCTAATACTTCTGTATACGATTGGATTGATTATTTAATTGCTAATGAAATTAAAATAGAAGATGGGCCAGTAAAAAGAAATGGTGCAGAAGGAGAAATTTTATCAGTATATATAAGAGATCCAGATGGTAATTTGATAGAAATTTCTCAGGAGATATAAATGATCAATAGAAAAAACAACATTCTTATTTTAGGTTCAGGTGGACGAGAACATGCCCTAGTAAAAAAAATTTCTAGCAGTAATAATATTTATAAAACTTTTGTTTGTCCCGGTAATGGAGGTATTTCTAATGCTAAATTAAATATTTTTAATGTAAATATTGATTTATCAAATTTGGATGATTTGATTAGTTTTGTTTCGACTGAAAATATTGACCTTACAATCGTTGGACCTGAACAACCTTTAGTAGATGGTATAGTAGATAAGTTTAAGAAAAAAGGTTTAAATATTTTTGGTCCTTCAAAGAATGCTTCAAGAATTGAAGGTTCAAAAATATGGGCATATAAACTTATGAAAAAATATAATATCCCTTGTCCAAAATCTGAAGTTTTTGAAAAGTCTGAATTGGCGCAAAATTACGCACGAAATTTCAATCCTAATGATTTGGTCTTGAAGGCAGATGGTTTAGCTGGAGGAAAAGGAGTTTTTCTTCCAAAGACAGAAGACGAAATTAACAAAACTATTGAAGCTATAATAGAAAAAAAAATTTTTGGTTCACATAATTCTAAACTTCTTATTTCAGACAGAATTTTTGGTCCGGAAGTTAGTGTTTTTGCTTTCGTTGATGGTGATAACTCCTCTGAATTGGCAGCTGTTTGTGATTATAAGCGGATTTTTGAAAATGATAAAGGTCCTAATACTGGTGGCGTGGGGGCATATTCGCCTCCAGAGTTTTGGGATAAAAAATTAGAAGATAAAATTAAAGATGAAATTCTATACCCTACTATAAACGCTTTAGCATTAGAAAACTCCAGTTATTCAGGATTGCTTTATATAGGCATAATGGTTACAAAAACTGGTCCACAGGTTATTGAGTATAACTGCAGATTTGGAGACCCTGAAACACAGATTTTGATGTCTAAGCTTGATTCTGATTTATTCGAAATTTGCATGGATATTTCAAAAAACCATTTTGACCCAAATAAAGTTGTTTGGAACAATAAAAATTTTTGCTTTGTCATGATGACAGCAGATGGTTATCCAGGAGATTATGAAACAGGTAAATTGATCAGTGGACTAGAAAATGCAAGAGATTATAATATTATCCACTCTGGCACAAAAAAAGTGGACAAAAAAATATTTACTAATGGGGGAAGAGTAATCGGAGTTGTAGGAGAAGGATCCAGTATGGAAGAGGCGATAAAACACTCATACAAAGGTATTAAAAAAATTAGTTTTAAAAATTCTTTTTATAGAAAAGATATTGGAAAAAGAGCTATAAATGACAAATAACTTATTTTATTGTAATTTGTAATGTAGATAATTAAGAAGTGACATAAAAACTTTTGGAGAAAAAAATGATTCCTAGATATTCCCGTGAAGAGATGGATAAAGTGTGGTCTGATGACAATATGTTTGATTTATGGCTTCAGATTGAAATCGCAGCTTCAGAGGCTTGGCATGAAAAAGGAGTTATTAGTTCAAAAGATATAAAAAAGATTAGAAAAGCAAAGTTTAGTAGAGAAATTTATGAAAACTTTTTTGCTGAAACAAAGCATGATATTGTTTCATTTACGCGTTCTGTTGGGGAATCTTTAGGCGTTGAAAAAAGATGGATTCATCATGGGCTCACATCTAATGACATAAAAGATACTGCTTTGAGCCTTCAATTAACTCAATCTACAGAAATAATTCTTAATCTTATTGATAATCTCTTAAGCAATCTTAGAAAAAGAGCTATTGAATTTAAGAATACTCCTTGTATAGGTAGATCTCACGGTATACATGCAGAACCCATGAGTTTTGGTTTGAAGCTAGCTCTTTGGTATGCAGAATTTAAAAGACACAAGTTACGTTTAGAATCTGTAAAAGGTAGAGTTTCAGTAGGCATGCTTTCTGGACCGGTAGGAAATTTTTCTTCAATTCCGCCAGATATTGAGGAAAAAGTATGTGAAAAACTTGGGATTTCCATAGATCCAATAACAAACCAAGTAATACAAAGAGATAGACACGCAGAATATATTCAAGTTCTAGCATTAATTGCCGCTTCACTAGAAAAAATTGCTACTGAGATAAGAGGCTTGCAGCGTACAGAAGTAAGAGAATTAGAAGAGCCATTTGGCACCCCTGGATATGTAACTAAAGGGTCATCATCTATGCCACATAAAAGAAACCCTGAATTATCAGAAAGAATTTGCGGATTATCTAGATTAATTAGGGGGCATTCTATCACAGCTCTTGAAAATGTTTCTTTATGGCATGAAAGAGATATTTCTCATTCTTCTGCTGAAAGACTAATATTACCCGACTCTTCAATTGCATTAGACTATATTTTGCACCTGACCATTGGAATTATTAAGGATATGGTTGTATATCCCGATCGAATGCTAGAAAATCTTGAGTCAAATCGCGGACTGGTTTTTTCTCCAAGAGTAATGTTGAAATTAGTTGAAAATGGATTAGATAGGGATGATGCCTATGATATTGTTCAAAGACACTCTATGGAAACTTGGGATAAGAACTTAGATTTCAGAGATTTATTACTAAAAGATAGAAAAGTACTTTCTGTTATCGATAAGGATGAATTAAATAGTTTATTTGATTATAATTTTTATCTTGAACATGTAAATGAAATATATAATCGTTTAGGAATAAGATAATTTTGGGTTCAATAGTAGTAAAAACCGATCTTCCTAATCATCTTTATTCAGGAAAAGTTCGAGATACTTATTTTATTAATGATGAATATATTATGATGGTGTCAACTGATAGAATTTCAGCTTTTGATGTTGTAATGAATGAGGCTGTTCCTGGTAAGGGTGAGATCCTAAATTTAATGTCAAAATTCTGGCTAGAAAAAACTAAACATATTATTCCAAATCACTTTGTATGTAGTGTAGATGATCTAAAAAACAGAGAAGATATAGATATGAATTTATTCGAAAATCATATTGATAGAGATATAAAAAAAAGATCAATGATTGTAAAAAAGGCAAAAAGGCTAGATATAGAATGTATTGTTCGTGGATACATAGCAGGTTCTGCATGGAGCGAGTATAAAAATAATAATACAATAAATGGGAAGCATATTAATAAGAAACTTTCTCCAGCAGAAAAATTCGATCACCCTATTTTTACTCCCTCTACAAAAGCAGAAACTGGCCATGATGTTCCATTATCAGAAAAAGATGGGAAAAATTTAGTTGGGCATGAAATGTATAAGTTTTTAGAAAAAAAAAGTATAGAAATTTATAATTTTGCACATGATTTATCAAAAGAAAAAGGTATGATATTAGTTGACACAAAATTTGAATTTGGAATTTTAGATGATGAAGTTATATTAATTGATGAATTATTGACTCCAGATTCAAGTAGGTATTGGGATAAAGATGATTATGTTGTGGGTAAATTTCCTCCAGCATTTGATAAACAATTTTTGAGAGAATGGCTGTTAAAATCTAACTGGGATTTGACATATCCTCCTCCGAAAATCCCAAATAAAATAATAAATGATACAAAAAAAAGATATTTGGAATCTTTTAAGAGACTTACTAGTTAGAAATAGGTAATTAATGAAAGAGAATAGAAAGGCTTCTACCCGCCCCCCTGAAAGACGTGGAATGTCAAAGGCTCAAATAAGAGAAGAAAGAAGGGAGAGAAGTAAAAATAGAGCTCGTAAGAAAAGATCAATTATTATGTTTTTTGGTATTTTGTTAGCAATCTTATTTATTGCTTCATTAGTTTTGTCTCCTAATACCAATTCTAATAATTCTAATCCTAAAGGCATAAATACTTCTGGTCATTTGCCGTTAGATCCAAATGACGGAAGAAAAGAACTAGAAACAGGGGTTGGGTATCAGGGAGAATATTCGACTAATCCTCCGACTTCTGGACCGCACTGGAATGCTCCAGAGACTCCATTTGGAATACCTTCTCCAGCTCGCTGGGGAATTTATGATTATGAAATAATTCCTGAAATATTGATTCAAAACCTAGAAGTAGGTGGAATAGGTTTGCATTACTATTGTCCAGAAGAATGTCCAGAGATAGTTAGTGAGTTGAAAGATATAATTCCTATTGATTCTGCACAATACATTATGTCACCTCATTCTTATATGCCAAAAAAAATAGCTATTACTGCATGGAGGCACCATCTATTACTTGATAATGTTGATATAGAAAAAATCAAGTTATTTATAGATGAATATCAAGATAGAGGGCCTCAAACGATAAGGTATAATCTTTATTAGTCATGTTTTTAGTAAAAGTACAAGTAAAACTAAAATCTACCGTGAATGACCCAGAAGGTCAAACAATTCTAGAGGCTCTTCACAGGTTAGATCACAAGCAAATAGATTCTCTTAGAAGTGGGAAATATTTTGAGATAAAAATAAATAGTGATGAAGAAAAAGAAGTTGTTAAAATAATTGAAAATATTTGCGACAATATAATTACAAATCCTATTATTGAAACATATAGTTATGAAATTATAAGTAATACAACTACTTTGTAAGAGTACCCTTACTACTAGGTATAATGTTTGGTAATCTTGGGTCTATTGTAGAAGCTTCTCGTAACGCCCTAGCAAAAGCTTTAAAAGCCGATTCGATAATGTGGTGCTCATTTTCACCCTTAATAACACTTAGGTGCAAACAAAATCTACCTTCTACAGCTAGAGTTTCAAAAAAATGCCTAACCATATCAGTTGGGAATTCTCCAATATTATTAGGCAACATCATATCTACAACTGAATAACCTCTTCCTGAAAGATCAATAACTACTTGAGATAATGATTCATCAAGCGGGCAAATTTTGTTGGACATGCGAATTATACCTTTTCTGTCTCCTAGGGCAGAATCAATTGCTCTTCCTAATGCTATCGCAGTATCTTCAATAGTATGGTGTGTGCCTGTTTCAAGATCTCCATTTGCAGAAATATCTAGATCTATTAATCCATGACTAGAAATTTGATTTAACATATGTTTGAAAAATCCAAGAGGAGTATCAATACTAGATTTACCAGTACCGTCTAAATTTATAGATACAGATATATTACTTTCAGAGGTTTCTCGAGAAATTTTTGCTTTTCGATTCGTTGATTTGTTCATTAGATATAATTACTTTTTTCAATTTTATTTATCACACTTATTACTTTATCTGTTTGCTCTGGTGTACCGGCACTTATTCTTATACAATTTTCAAGCATTTTTTGATCAAACTTTCTTGTAAATATACCTTCAGCGGCAAAAATGTCATAAATTTTTTCACTACTGAATCCTGAAAATTTACAGAGGATAAAATTAGCTTGGGATGGAAAGGATGTAATGTTTTGACATCCTTTTATGTGCTCTTCTAATCTTATTTTTTCGTCCATGAGTTTTTTTACATTTTCAAACAATTTATCCTTATAATTTAGTGTTTGTATTACTGCGTTTTCTGCTGCAACATTTATGTTATAAGGTTGCTTAATATCCATAAGATGTTTAGTAATTATTTCAGAACTAATTGCATATCCTACTCTTAGACCAGCTATGCCAGCCCATTTACTAAAAGATCTAATAATAATTAAATTGTTATATTTAGATAATAGGTGTAAAAAAGAAAAATTTGAAAATTCAAAGTAAGTTTCATCTAAACATACAATTATTCCAGTTTCAAGGAGGTCAATTATTTGATCTTCTTGAGCCAAATTCCCAGTTGGATTATTGGGAGATGCTATAAAAATCACTTTTGTTTTATCGGTTATTTTAGATATTATTTTTTTTATATCTAATTCCCAGTTATTATTTCTAGGAATTGAGACAATGGAAGAATTTGATAGTTTTGCAGCAAAATTATACATGCCAAAAGTAGGAATACAATCAATAACTTCATCTTTTTCATTAATGAATAATCTTAGTATAAGATCAATTATTTCATCACCACCAGCTCCTGCAATAATTAAATTATCAGGAAGGTTAACATATTCTGAAATGGCTTTGCGTATAGTTTTTTGTTCTGGATCTGGGTATTCGTGAAGGGCAATACCTTGAAGAGAATTCTTAACTTCACTAATCGTTCCATAAGGATTTTCATTAGCGTTTAGCCGAATAAGATTTTTTGTTGGTATTCCAGATTTTTTTGACAAATTTGTATTAGAATCAACACCTTCATAAGTCTTAACAATTCTTAGATGTTTTCTTATTTTTTTTGATATATTATCCATTGGACTTTTCAATTCTTATTTTTGCAGCATTTGCGTGTCCGCTCAAGTTTTCCATTTGTGCAATAAGTTCAGCATCTATAGCTAATTTACTAAAAGTAGATTCTTTGAAGTTTAGAACAGGTACATATTTCAGAAAATTCCGAACAGATAAAGATGATGAGAATTTAGCAGTTCCTGAGGTAGGCATAACATGTGAAGGGCCTGCAATATAATCTGCCATTACTTCGGCAGACCATTCCCCCATAAAAATTGCCCCGGCGTTTGTAATTTTGTTAAATATTTTTTCTGGTTTTTTTGTTGCTATACATAAATGTTCAGGGGCAATATAATTTGTGATAGTAACTATATCATCTAAGTTACGCAGATAAATTGTTACCCCCCTGTTCTCAAAAGATTTCTTAATTATTGAACTTCTTTCTAAGTTTCTAACCTGATTTTTTATCGATTTATTAACATTGTTTATTGCTATCTCTGAATTAGATATTAATATTGGCATAGCACTTACATCATGCTCAGCCTGAGCTATGAGGTCGGCTGCAGCATAATCTGGGTCAGAATTTTCATCAATGATGACCAAGGTTTCAGTTGGGCCATATAATCCATCAATCCCAACATCGCCATAAACATGTTTTTTTGCAGCAGTTACCCAAAGATTTCCAGGGCCACAAATAATATCTACTTTTGGAATAAGTTCAGTCCCATGAGCAAAAGCAGAAATTGCCTGTGCCCCACCTATCTTGAATATTCGATCAGCCCCAGACAAATAAGAAGCAGCAAGAATTTTTTCAGATACTTTTGAATTTTCATCAGCAGGAGTAGTTACATAAATATTTTTAACACCTGCTACTTTTGCGGGCACAATAGTCATTATTGCAGTGGATATCAATGGAGCAGTGCCCGATGGAACATAAGCTAAAGATGATTCCATCGGAACAATTTTTTCTCCAATTGTTTGATCTTCATTCATCCAAGTATTGATCAATAATTTTTTTTGATAATCAGTTACCCTTTCTATAGCCTTGCTTATTGCCCTTAGTTCGTCTTTATTTAATGATTTTATAGATTTTATGATTTCATTTTTTGGTATTTCAAAATCAAATAGATTATTATTATCTAAGTGGGTAGAAATTCTTCTTAGGCCTTCATCTCCCTCTTTCTTAACTATTTCATCAATTTTTTTTACAAAATAAGACGGTAAATATTTTTTTGGAAATAAACCATTTCCATCCGAAAGAATATTATTGTTGTTTATTACTCTCTCATCTTCAAAAAAAGCAATAGCGTCTTTTAGTTTAGTTATATATTTCATAATAATTAGACTTTCTTATTTCTTATTTTACCAACGAAAGCTTTTGAAGATTTATTTGTAATTCTTTCGTATAAAGTATGAAAAATTTTAATTTTTTCATCATCAGCCAAGATTGAATCATAATTACAAATCATTATAGCTTGAGATTCAATTACTACTCCGTCATCAATTATTCTTAAGTCATTCTCTCGTAAAGTAGTACCGGTAGCAGTTATATCAGCTATTATATCTGCATATCCCATTATAGGAGCAGCCTCTAAACCTCCAGAAATATGAACAATGTCAATAAAATTTACATCACTTGTATACAAGAAACGATTTACTAATCTTGGATATTTTGTTGCGATTCGCATATTTCTGCCCTTTTTCCTAAACTCGAGAGATACATCTGCAAGGTCAAACATAGACTTGACATCTATCCAAGAGTTCGGAATGGCAATTACTAATTTTGAGTGACCGAAACCTAAGTTTTTATCCATAATTTCAAGACTACCTTTTTCTAATCTTGATTCATAATATCTATCTAGTCCAACAATTCCAATATCTGCACTATCGTTGTCTAACTCCATAGTAATATCCGATTGTCTCTGGAAAAGGACACGAACATTACTTAATGAGGGTATGTCAGCAGTATATTTTCTTGAATTCAACCTATTGATTTTTAGATTTTTCTTCTCCAAAAAATTTATGGAGTCTTCATATAATGCTCCGGTAGAAGGGATTGCTATTCGTAAATTTGCCATAATCAGTCTATATACTCCACATATGATCTACAACCCGATTCCCTAGCTGTGTTAGCTTTATTTATTATTTCTTTAATATTATTATCATTGGTTTGTATTAAAATTTTTTCTGAAACTTTTTCTTCTTCAATTTTGAGTATTTTTATTATTTCATCAATATTATATGCAAATCCAAGAGCGGGTAAATTATTTTTATAACCTAAAATTTTATTAAGATCATCATATCTTCCACCACTAGCAATAGAGTCAAAAGACTTATCATTAACAAAAATGTCAAAAATTAATCCATTATAATATGAGATACTTTTAGACAGACCAAAGTCAAAAATGATATTTGAAATATTTATTTTCTCAATCTTTAATGCGTCAAGAAGGTCTATAAAGTAATTAGAGAATACTTTAAACTCTTCATCATAATTATTTATTAATTTTGTGAATTTGCTTAATGATTTATCAGGAGTTCCAGATATTGCATACACTTTTTTTACAAACTTTAGAGCTGATAGAAATCTTTCTTTTTCGTCAAAAAAAGTTTCTTTCAATTTAATCCTACTTAGAATATCAGCTTTTGTTCTTCGACCAACCAGGCCATTAACAGAATCTTTAGAGTGTGTTTTATTTTTCTCAATTTTATTATTTTTTATTATTCCTATAGATTTTGCTTTATTTAAAATTTCTTTATTTGGTAACCTTTTTATAATTTCGACATTCTTAATTAAAAATAATCTACCTCTATCTGAAATATTAAAAATTGAAAGAATTTCATTGATTATTTTCATATTAAATATACAAATCTTTGGATTTTTTATACCAATTTTATTAAGGCCTTTTATGGCAATAGATAAAATTTCTGCATCAGAATGTATAGACTTTGAACCGAAAAGTTCTGCTCCAAATTGTGTATATTGCCTTGATTTATTAGCATATATTCCATCTGGCGGGGAGTAACGAAAAACTGGCCCACTGTAATAAAATCTAAGATTTTTAGAAGTATTAATTTTTTGATTAGCTGTTCTGACTAAACCTGATGTGATTTCAGGACGAATGCTTACATTATTACCTCCTGGTTCGACAAAGGAGTACAACTTATTAGACAATTCCCCGCCAGATTTTCTAATGAATAATTCAGTTTCTTCAATTATAGGTGTTTCAACTTGATCATATCCGTATAAATTTATGAAAGATCCTAATTCATATAGTATGCGATTTCTGTTCTGTATAATTTCAGAAGAGATGTCTTCCATGTTTGGAAGTTTATTTACAGGTTTAAAATTCATGATAATAAAAAATGATATATTTATATTTTACTCGAGAATATATATCTTTTCGTTACTTATTGAAAGCGAAAATTTGTCATTATAAACTTAACAACTTTTTTGCTGTTAATCCCATAATGTTTTTGACGTCCATTTCTGAAAATATTGGGTTGTCTGTAATGCCTAAAATTGTATTATAATACCCTTCTCTTCCTGCACTTGGAGGGTAATCACTTCCCCACATCATCCTATCCGAACCAAACGCTTCTAAAGTTCGTCCAAAATACTCAGAATTTTTTTGAAAAGAAAATTCGGGTTTCAATATTTTAGGCCTATCTAAAACTTCTCCCAAACCTGGAACTTTAATATATATATTTGGATATTGCGCAATGTCTAGGAATTTATTGAAACTTTTTAGTGATCCATTTATACCAATGCCTCCTAAGTGTTCAATAATAATAGTTGTTTGGGGATTATTTTCGACAATATTTATGAATTCTTTTTCGTAGAAACTTTCTTCAGAAGAATACGGTTGACAGCTAATTAAAATATTCATCTCGCCTGATTTTGACCAAATTTCATTTTGATTAGATAAATTTGAAAAAACACTATTAGGGAATAATCTTAAACCAGAAATTTTTTTTTCTTTAAGTTTTTCTAGTTTAGTGATTGGTTTTTTTTCATCTGGGTCAATTAGTACTACACACTTAAATTTTTTAGGATTTTTTTCGGATTGATTAATTATGTATTCATTATCATAATTCCCTCCATGCTGAACTAAAAGCGCAGCATCAACCTTAGACTTTTTCATCTCAAATTCTAGGGATTCTATAGGAAGGAACCAATTTTTACCTGCATGACAATGAGTATCAATAATCATTAGGTAGCTATCTCCATTCCAGATTTTCCTACACCTGATCCCACATTAAGCACAAGTTTATCAATTTCATTTTTTAGGTCATCTGGCATATCCCAATCTCCACCTAAGTTTTCTATGCTATTTTCAGGTTTTGTAGAACCAGCCAAAGCAACGCTTACCGTATCATTTGCCAAAACCCAAGATATAGCTAACTGAGTAATTGATTTATTAAATTCTTTTCCTAAATTCTGGATTTTCTTTGCAACCTCTAAATTACTCTTAAAATTTTCTTTACTCCATGAATGTAAGCCAAAATTAGTAGTATTCTGTCTCCAGTCATCATTAGTAAATGTTTTGGAAGTATTCCACTTACCTGTTAATAATCCGTGAGCCAAAGATCCATAAGCCATCACTCCCATATTTTTCTTTTTTATATAAGGCATCACTTCTTTTTCTGGTCTTCTGTCAAAAATATGATATCCAATTTGATTTGTTACTATATCGCTCGATTGAAGAGATTCTTCCATCATAGAAACAGAAAAATTTGAAACGCCCGAATATCTTATTTTACCGTCTTTTTTTGCTTTTTCAAGAACTTCCATAGGAACTGAAAACGGTCTGGTTTTATCAGGCCAATGTATTAAAAATAAATCTATGTAGTCTGTTTGCAATCTTTTTAGGCTTTCATCAATTGATTTAGTTAGTTTTATTGGGTCAGAATCTGCAATTGTAGCAGTATTTCTATCCGGATTATTTCTATCCCATTCTCTCGCTCCTTTGGTAACTAAAACTATATTTTTTCTAAAATCTTTTATAGCTTTACCCATAAGTTTCTCGCCATAACCCCAACCATAAATTGCGGCAGTATCAAATAATGTAATACCATTTTCATAAGATGTTCTAGCTGATTTTATAGACTCATCGTCATCAAAGGGACCATATTGGCCTCTTCCCATTGGCCAACCACCGTAACCTATGACAGAGGTTTCGAGATCACTATTACCGAATTTTCTTTTTCTCATTATTTAGTCCTCAAATATAATATTACAATTTTCATCAACATCAATAATTTTACCACTACCCGAGAATATACCAGCATTGATTTTGGCTTTTATTGTTTCTTTAGGTTCTAATTTTAAAGATGTTCCATTTTTTATTGATTCGTCTAAGCCGTTATTATTGTAACTAGTGCAAGGTTCTAATCCGGCATTATAACTTCTTCCATAAAAAGGATAACCGTATCCACCTCCAAAATTTCTCCAGTACCATAAATACTTAAATATTTCCTCAGGGTAACTTACAACCCATCCTAAATTATTTTTATTATTTCTTATTGCATACCAACCTTTATCCATTTCGGATATATAAGCCATGTCTAGGGATCTGTCTTTTTTAGGTGGTATTTTTCTGAGATCAATTTTATTTCCATTTTTTAGTTCAGCATAAGGCCAAGGACCTTTGAAGTCAGGATTTAATTTGGAACTTGCTTCAACATCATCTGGATGTGTAAGTATCGTTGATTTCTCTGGTAAATAAAGGGTTGAATTTTCAGAAATGATTGGTTCCCCTAAAGCTATATGTTCTAACCAAACCACATCTATGTTTTCTTCACCATCATTATGAATAGTTTGTTCTATTTCTAGAATTTTTGAATGATTATTTAATGTTAGTTTTCTTTCAATATTTAACGGATACCTTATACTTTTTGCAGAAAAAATTACTGATACTTTTTCTGGAGAGTCAACTAAAATTGAACACTCCCATGGAATATTATTGACATCTGAATGAAGCCCTAAGTCTGCACCATTTACATTGCCAGGATATCCACCATTCGGTAAAACTGTTTGCCATCCTCCTTCGTAAAAATCTAACCAAACAGAGGCAGGGTCGCCAGTTGGAGGGACAGTTTTTTTAGGGTCTCTTACTCCCCATGGAGTTTTCCAAAGAACATCTGTGTCAGTTTCTTTATCTATAAAACTATATATATCGGCGCCTTTATCAGCCAAAACAATAACTTGTATCAAATTATTTTCTAGAATGACAGTCTTTAGACCTTTATAAGTCCAAGCGTCAGATATTCTACAATCAGATGATCTTTCTTCTTGATAATTCATTTTCTCTCCATAAATACTATAAATAGTAATTTTAGTTTTATTTTTTTGTTATATTGATGTAGTATATACGTAATTTACATTTCAGTCGAAGTAGGAAAGCAATGAAAAAATATCCAAAAATAAATAAAATTTCAGTCGTTATTTTTGAATGGGAATCATTAAATCTTGGTACAGACTATAATACTTTTAATCAAGTATATGATCCTGGCTCAAAAAAGAAACAAAAAGCAGCTATACTTCAGGTGCATACTGACCAAGGTATTGTAGGAGAATATCCTATGAATGCTGGGGTAGATGTGGCTGAGATTCAATCCGTATCAAACTACTTAATAGGAAAAAATCCATTATCCAGAGAAGAAATTTACAAGGATATTAAGAGAGGTATGAGACAATCATTAAATGCTGCTAATAGTTATGTTGATATTTGTCTATGGGATATAGCAGGAAAACTTTATGAAGAACCTATTTATAGGCTTCTTGGAGGAGAAAAAATACCTTTGAAAGCATATGCGTCAACTCTTCATGGGGATGAAAATGGTGGATTGGCAACTCCTGAAGACTTTAGTGATTTTGCACAAGAGTGTTTGGAGTTGGGTTACAAAGCATTTAAGGTTCACGGTTGGGGGCTTGCTAGAAACGATATAAATAGAGAAATTACAAATGTGTTAATGCTGGGAAAGAATTTTGAGAACAAACTTGATCTTCTGATTGATCCAGCTTGTGAAATAAAGAATTTTGGAGATGCTTTAAGAATCGGAAGGGCTTGTGATGAAGCTAAATTTTTCTGGCTTGAAGATCCATATGCAGATGGAGGTGTTTCGCAATTTGCTCACAGAAAATTACGTCAAATGATTAATACTCCAATACTTCAAACAGAACATATAAGATTTTTAGAACAGCATGTAGATTTCATTTTGTCCGAATCTACGGATTATGTCAGGGCGGGTGCTTATCAAGATGGAGGGATAACTGGAACTATGAAAATAGCTCATGCAACAGAGGGTTTTGGTCTTGATGTAGAACTTCATGGGCCTGGACCTGTACATAGGCATATAATGTCTTCAATAAAAAATACTAATTTTTATGAACTGGGCTTAGTTCATCCAAAGTTAAGTAATTTTAATATATGGTCAAAAATATATAAAGATTATAGTGATGAACTAAATGCAGTAGATAAAAATGGAAATGTTTTTGCTCCTGATGGGCATGGAATTGGTGTTGAACTTGATTGGGATTGGATAAATAAGCACACAGTACATAAATTTAATCTAGCAAGTTAAAGTTGTAGATTGAACTCTTTAGCAATAATTTTAGTTTTATTCTCTGCTCTTCTTCACGCATCATGGAATTTTTTTATTCGTGGTTCTAAGGATCCTGAGTTATCCAATTCAGTAATCCATATATTTAGAGGGTTTATTTCTTTACCAATTATTTTTGTATATTTTCTAATATCAGAAATACCAGATTTAATAGGCTGGATTTTTATAATTGGAACTTCAATTATTCATATTTTGTATTTTATCTTTCTAGGTAAATCATACAAACACGGAGAATTGTCATTCGTATACCCTATAGCTAGAGGACTTGGTATAGGATTAATTCCTATATTGGGTGTAACAATTTTAAATGAAGAGATTAACTTTTTGGGATTGATATCTATTTTTTCGATATTTGTAGGAGTCTTATTAGTTGGAGGTAATAAAAAAAGTAATATTTTTTTAGTTTTTCAGTCTATTCAGGGGAGACAATTTCTGAAGTCCAGGGCATTTGTATACTCTCTTCTTACTGGTTTAACCGTATCTGCTTATTCAGTTTGGGATAAACAAGGTGTCCAATATGTAGATCCATTATTTTATATGTCTTCAATGTGTTTAGGTAGTGTAGTTGCAGGTATAGGAGTTTATAAATATAATTACAGTCATGTTTCGATTAAGAAAATCTTAAGAGAAAACTTTTTGAGAAATTTATTAGGAGCACTATTTTCATTTTTATCTTACGTGTTGATCTTAAGTGCTTTGCAGATATCTCAAGTTAGTCTTATCGCTCCAATGAGAGAGATAGGAGTAGTAATTGGTGCAATGTTTGGTTGGTTTTTTCTTAGAGAAAAATTAGAAAAAATGAGAGTTATAGGAATCATTTTGATATTTTTTGGCACTATTATTATTGTAGGTTTAGTATAAATTTTTGTTACCATAGATACGAAAGATAATATATGAGTATAAAAATTAAAATACCAACCCCGCTTAGAGAATTTACTAATGGTGAATCCACTGTTGTAGCTAATGGCGAAAATATTAAAGATCTTATAATAAATATGGATAAATCCTATTCAGGTATTTATGATAGATTAATTGATTCTAAGGGGGATATTTTTGGCTTTGTAAATATTTATGTTAATGGCGAGGACGTAAAATATTTGGAAGGCTTAGGTACTAAACTTTCAAGCAACGATGAAATCACGATAGTCCCAGCCGTAGCTGGTGGATAAACTATATAAATATACTTTTAAGGGACCTAATTATTATCTCTTCAGGTACATCATTTCTAATTACAGGTTTACCTATATCCTCTAATAAAATCCAGTTAATTTTTCCAGACTTACTTTTTTTATCATTCTTAGTTAGGTCTATAATAGTATTGATATTTAATTCCTCACTGATTGAAGTCGGAAGAAAATATTTTTCTAGTATATTTTTTTGCATTTGTAGATTATCGTAACTCAAAAGCCCCATTAAGAATGAAATATTGCCTGCTACCATCATTCCCAATGACACTGCTTCACCATGTAAAAGCTTTTTGTAATTTGTTATTGATTCCAGAGCATGACCTGTTGTATGGCCGTAATTAAGTAAAATCCTCTTTTGATCTTTTTCATTTATATCCTCAGAAACAATTTTTGCTTTTATTTCAACACTTTTTGAGATAGCTTCTATTGAGTTAAGATTATTTAAGTTTTTAATATCAGTATGATTTTGATAAAAATGATCAAATAATTTTTTGTCATAAATGAGGCTATGCTTTATGAGTTCAGCCCATCCAGCACTAATTTCTCTTTCGGGTAATGTTTTGAGAAAATTTATATCTTGAAAAACAAGTTTTGGTTGGTAAAATGCCCCAACTAAATTTTTTCCGTTTTTTGTATTATATCCAGTTTTCCCACCTATAGAAGAGTCTACCATAGCAATAAGAGTTGATGGGACATGTATTAAATTGACACCTCTAACCCAAGTTGATGCTACAAAACCAACTAAATCACCTGTTACTCCACCTCCAACTGAAATAATAAAGTCGCTCCTTTCCATTTTTGAAGATTCTAGCCATTCATATATTACGTTAACAGTGTCAATATTCTTTTTGGATTCATCTATTTCGATATTTAATAGTTTAGTTTCATAATTATTTTTTTCTAATGATTCTTGAATTTCACGAGCAGGATCAGGAAATAACGCTTTATCTATAATAATGAAAGCTTTACCTGGTAAACCTAATTTTTTTATTTCATCTCCTAGCTCTGAAATCATATTTAGGCCAATTATTACATTATAGGACTCATTTTTTGTACTTACTTTTATATTTCTAGTACTCAATATTTTTACTCCTTAAAAAATTTATGATTTCATCTTTTACAGCTTTGGTAGTTTTATTGTCGGTGGTTATAGTCAAGTCAGCAATAGAATAATGATTTTTTCTTTCCTCTGATAAATCAAAAATTTTATCAAGGGTTACATTTTTACCTAAAAGAGGTCTTATATTTTTATTATTTAGATTATTCAAACGATCATGTAATGTTTCAGGCTCAGCTTTTAACCAAACTACTATGCCTGAATTTTTGATAATAGATTTATTTTTATCGCTTAATACGCATCCCCCACCAGTAGATATTATAGTATTTTTTAAACTTTTTAGGTTTTGCAAGGTTTCAAATTCAATTTTTCTAAAATAGGTTTCCCCAAAATTTTTAAAAATATTACTAATTGTATTTTTTGTATATTTTTCTATATGATCATCCATATCGATAAAATTCCAAGACATACTTTCAGAAAGCAAATTACCAATATGAGTTTTTCCAGAACCAGGTAATCCAATCAAAAAAACAATATTATTTTTTTGAGAACTCACTACTTACTTCCAAATTTTTTATGTGTTTTTATAAAACTTGTATAATTTGTTTGAATTTCTAACATTGAGTCACCACCAAATTTTTCCAAAAAAGAATTAGCTAGCGTTAGTGCAATCATTGATTCTCCTATTGGACATGCACGAGAAACTTGACAAATATCGCTTCTATTATAGGTAGCTTCAACTATTTCACCAGTATTTATATCAACTGAAGGGAGTGGTTTTGTCATAGTGGCTATAGGTTTGATTGCCACATTTACAATTATGGGTTCTCCATTAGTCATGCCACCCTCAATTCCTCCAGCGTGATTAGAAATATGCTTGAAGTTTTTGATGTTATTTTTATCAGGTATGATAACATCATGAACTTCCTTACCTTTTTTTGTAGTATTTTCAAACCCATTTCCAATCTCGACACCCTTTACCGCATTTATACTAAGAATAGATTGTCCTATTTGCCCGTCTAATTTTCTGTCCCAGTGGACATGGCTTCCTAGACCAACAGGTACACCGTATGTAATTATTTGAAAAATTCCTCCAACGGTTGTTCTTTGAGACTTCGCTAAGTCTATTTCTTTTTTAAATTTTGCTTCAGAGTCAAGATCATTTGCACGAACTTCCGAGTTTTCAATAAACTCCCAGTCTATTTTTTCATAATTTAGATTTTGAGAACTTTTTGAACCAATAGAAATTACTCTTGAATGAATAGATACGCCAAAGAATTCTAAGAATTTCCTAGCGATTGAACCAGCAGCTACTCTTGAAGCAGTTTCTCTAGCGCTTGCTCTCTCTAAAATATTCCTAAGGTCAGTTTGATTGTACTTAAGAGCTCCAGGAAAGTCAGCATGACCTGGAACTACCTTAGTGAAAACTTTTTTGTCAACATCAACGGGTACTTCTTCTATGGACATTGCTTCATTCCAGTTTTCAAAGTCCTTGTTTTCTATCCATAAAGCTATAGGAGATCCTAGTGTTTTTCCATGGCGTACACCAGATTTAATTAAAGCTTTATCTTTTTCAATTTTCATTCTTCCTCCCGACCCATACCCCTTTTGCCTCCTTGTCATCTGATGTTCAATATAATTTTCAGAAATTTCAAGATCAGCAGGCATGCCCTCAACAATAACTGTTAAGCCTTGCCCATGAGATTCACCTGAAGTTAAATATCTAAGTTTTGACATAATTAATCACCTACATTACTATCATAAAGCATCTAATGCTTTTTGCATAACATTAATTGGAGCTTTTATATTTAGTGCTTTTTCTAATCCTTCTACTCCTTGATACAAAAGCATACTAAGCCCTGTCCCATATTCTGCACCTGACTTTTCAAATTCCTTTATGAAGGGGGTTATTAGAGGCGAGTATACTATGTCATAACCGAAGGTTTTAGATGAAATTAATTCAGATGTAATTGGAGAAGTCATAGGCGCAGGGCCCCCTGCCATCCCTAAAGATGTTGTATTTATTATGATGTCTGTATAGGGAGCATAATTAGCTAATGAGTCTCTATTGTATAAAATTGGTTCTATCTTTACTTTACTGGTAGATAATTCTCTTGAGACAATATGAGCTTTGTCATAATTTCTATTACATAGTATAATTTTTTTTACTCTAGATTTTATTAACCCATAAATAATTGCCCTAGAGGCTCCACCTGCACCAAAAACTAGTGCAGTTTTATCCTTAGGTAAGAATTTATATTTTTCTGTTAATGATCTAATAAAACCTGAGGAATCTGTATTGTCTCCTAGAAGTTTATTATTTTTGTTGTATATCCAATTAACCGCTCCTATAGCTTTAGCCGAATCAGATACATCGTCAATTAAAGCGATAACATTCTGTTTATGAGGTAATGTGACACATGAAGCAATAAAAGATTCTTTTCTAAAAGAGTTGATTTTTTCTTCTAATTTTTCAGGATGAACATCCCACTTTTCAAAAACATTTTTATTGTCTAAATAATCTAAAGCAGCTTGCTGGAAAACTGGAGACATACTATGATTTATTGGATGTCCTATCACTCCAATATTATTTCTCATATAATTTGATTTCCTTTTTTTTGCATGAATGAATCTAAAATTATTGCTGCAGACGCAGAATCTATGATGCCCCTATCAAGATTTCTAAACATATTTGGTGACCTTCCAGATTCTCTCAATTTATTTTCAGCTTCTACACTAGATAGTCTTTCATCTATAGTATGAACAATAATATCTAATTCTTTATTTACATACTTGCAAAATTTTAGAACCTTTTTGGATGATTTGCTATGGGATCCATCGAGATTAATTGGTAAACCGACGACCAAAGTTTTTATATTATATTTTATTATTAAGTTATTAAGTTTGCTAAGAATTTCTTTATTGTTTTCTATATATTTTAAAGGAGAGGCTATTGTATTTGTATCATCACTGATTGCTATCCCTAAGCGTTTCTCCCCATAATCTATCCCTAGAATTCGATTATTTTTTTCTATACTCAAGATTTTTTACTCTTGTTTATTTGATTACTTATAATCTCAGTACATTTATTTAATACTTTAGATAGCTCAACAGATTTTTTTGCTCCTGCTTGTGCAACTTTATTATTACCACCGCCGCCTCCATCCATCAATAATGAAATTTGCTTTGCTATTTCTCCAGCATGAAAATTATTATCGGCTAAGAAATTGGAGCACATAATAACTACATAAGACTGGTCGCCTATATTACTACCTAAAATAATCAATGAATCTTCATTTTTGGCTCTGAAATGATCACCAGTTTGTCTTAGAGATTGTATATTTGAAGCGTTGACTTCTCTAATTATTACATCTATGATTTTCTTCTTGATTTGAATTTTCTTATCTCCTGAATAGTTTTCATTATCATTCGATAGGGATCCAAAAAGTAATTGCTGTTCTAAATTTAAGATTTTTTTATCATTATTTGCTAATTTGGTACTCAGAGAAATAATCCTATCAACAAGATCATTATCAGGAACTTTAAGAAAATTAGTTGCTTTTTTCATGGCACTAAATTTTTCAATTATTAGCCTTTCAGAGGCAATACCAGTGATTGCTTCCAATCTTCTTATCCCAGAACCAATACCTGTTTCTGAGGTAATTATAAAACTACCTATACCGCCTGTATAATCCATATGAGTTCCTCCACATAATTCATAGCTCCAAGGAGGTGTAATCTTAATTGTTCTAACATCAGTATCATATGTATCTCCAAAAAAGGCTAAAGCACCATCATCCACAGCTTCTGTGTATGTTGTTGAATCTACATTTACTTTATGATTCTCTCTTATTGCTTCGTTAACTCTATTCTGAATTTCAATTAATTCTTCATTAGTAAGTGGCTTTAAGTGTGTAAAATCAAATCTTAACTTTTCAGGTTCAACTACAGAGCCTGCTTGTTTCACATGTGTGCCAAGAATTTCTCTTAATGCTGCTTGAACCAAGTGGGTTGCAGTATGATTTCTTTTTATTTTTTCTCTCCTAGTAACATCAACCTGCAAATTTATCTCATCTCCAACAGATAATTTTCCTTTTATGCTACTTGCAAAATGGACAGATATATTGCCGTAAGGGTATTGTGTGTCATTTATAACGATATCTACTTGATCATTATGCATATAACCACTGTCACCAATTTGTCCGCCTCTTTCAGCATAAAATGGAGTTTCAGAAACGATTATTTGAGCATTAGATTCTTTTTCAATCGACTCTACAATTTGATCATTATGAATGATACTAATTACTTTAGACTTATGATTAGTTTTTTCATATCCAACAAATTTGGTGCTATGGATATCTAAATTTTTAAAGATTTCCAAATTTTGACTTTTATTCAATTGGCCACTATTTTCTTTTGAAACTTTTTTCTGATTTTCAAGCTCTTTGTAAAAACTATTTATATCAAGATCTAAGTTGTTTTGTTTTGCAACTTCAATTGTAATTTCGACAGGGTATCCATAAGTATCATAAAGAATAAAAGCTTCTCTACCTGTTAGTGATTTATCAAAGTTTTTTGTATTTGATTTTTTAGATTCATTTGCTGCAATTTTTAAGCCATTAGAAAAATTATCTGAAGATTCTCTCTTTTTATTTTTTTTTCTAAAATTAATCATCCCATCTAGTACTGATTGTCCATTAGACAAAGTTTTACTAAAATTCTCTTCTTCTTTAGATATGACATCAATAATAAAATTTTTATTATCAGCTAATTCTGGGTAGTATTCTCCCATCTCTCTACTTATTACGTCAACCAATGAAGAAAGCGGAGATTCTAAAAGATCTATTTTTTTAGCGAATAACATTCCTCTTCTAATCAATCTTCTTAGTACATAGCCTCTACCAGTATTACTAGGTGAAACTCCATCTCCTATAAGAAATGATGCTGACCTAGCATGTTCGGCAACGACTCTGATGGCTTCATCTGTCTCTTTACTTTTCCCCCATTTAATATTTGAACATTTCTCAACAGTTTTTATAATAGGTATAAAGACATCTGTTTCATAAACATTATCAACGTTTTGAAGAACTGCTAACGTTCTTTCAAGTCCCATTCCCGTATCTATGTTTTTATTGGGTAAAATAGTATCATTTCCATCCTTATCTCTGTAAAACTGAGTGAAAACTAAGTTGTATAATTCAATGAAATCATCATGAAGATTTGGCCCCCATTTTTCTTTTCTCTTAGTATCATTTTTTGGAGGGATGTTATCATTAGAACCTAAGTAATAATTTATCTCACTACTAGGACCACAAACACCCTCATCACCTGCCGGTCCCCACCAGTTATCTTCATCCCCAAATCTATATATTCTTTCTTTTGGAATACCTAGATCTAGCCAAATTTTTTCAGCTTCATCGTCAGTTTTATAAACTGTAATATATATTCTTTCTATTTCTAAATTAAGTTTGTCGGTAATAAGCTCTAACGCCCAAGAGCAAGCTTCTTTTTTAAAATAATCGCCAAAACTGAAATTGCCTAACATTTCAAACATAGTAAGATGAGTGTTGTCTCCTACTTCTTCTATATCTGTAGTTCTGAAACATTTTTGTGATGTAGTAATTCTTCGATTGGGAGGTGTTTTTTCACCCGAGAAGTATGATTTGAATTGCGCCATACCAGAATTAATTAGTAACAATGTAGGGTCACTTGCTGGAATTAAAGAGGATGATGGCAAAATTGAATGATTTTTTTCTTTAAAAAAATCAAGAAAAGTTTGCCTTAATGTATCTTTAGTGTACAAATTCATTTTTATAGTATAGTTTATATAGCAAATTTCATAAAGATAATTTCTTATTCTGAATCATTTGATTCTATATATTTAGTATTTAAAATATCATCAGGTTCAGAATATAATATTCTTGATTTCATATCAGAGTATTTGTCAGCAAGTAACTCTTCTCTTTTTTCAGGTGTTATTTCATCTGTATCTTTATTATTATTTAGCTCATTATTTATGCTTACTTTCTCTTTTGTTATATCACGATTAAATGGTGATTGATTTTCCCCCCAATATACAGTCTGATGAGGAAAAGGTATCTCAATATTTTCTTCGTCAAATCGAATTTTAATTCTTTTTCTTAACTCTCCCATTATTTCCCATTGTTTCATAGGCTTACAGTCACCTAGAATTTTGAATGTTACTGCTGAATCATCAAGTGAATTTAATCTTAAAACTTGAGGAGGAGTTATTAGCATTAGTCCATAGTATTCATCATTTGAGAGATCTTTACCTACTTCATTCAGTATTGATATTACTTTTTCTATATTTTCTTTATACGCTACTCCGATATCTAAATTTACACGTGACCAGTATTTTGTTTTATTTGAAGCTACCGTGATTTCTCCATTCGGGATAATATGAACTTGCCCATCAAGATCTCTTAATATTGTCCTTCTGAGATTGATTGATTCGACCAATCCAGAAATGCCTGCAATTGTAACAACATCACCTGTCCGATACTGATTTTCAGCTAAAATAAATATACCTGAAATTAAATCTCTTACAAGATGTTGCGCTCCAAATCCAACAGCAATTCCCGCAATTCCAAATCCTCCTATTACAGGTGCTATAGGAATAGAGAGCTCAGAAAGAATCATAAAAATAGCTAGTATGTATATTAGTGTGATAACTGCACCAACAAAAACTCCTGATAATGTTTTTGATCTTTTTAAGATTTCATCGTGGTCTGACGTGGATGATTGCCCAAGCATTATTGATGTAAGTAGTTTTGGTATGAAATTTTTGGAAAATTTCACACAAAAAAATGATAAAATAATGATTGTTAGAATTCTTATACCATCTATTAAAAGCCAACTAAGAACGTTTGCTCCTATTTTATTTAAAATATCCATTAATGGATCTACGTTATTTCCAAGAACAGAATAAATTAGTACCAAGGCTATTAAACTTATAAAAATTCCCGACAAAACATTAAAGTATTTACCCTCAATAGATCGTAACCCTGATGTATATATATCAATTGTTTTATCAATCTCTTGTTTTGTAATTATAGTTAATCTCTTGTTTAGTTTACTCTTAATGAATGCCTTTAGTAAAAGCCATAAAATTATAGAAAAAATAATAATTAATATAGCTAAAAAACCTCCATCTGTTATCCAGTATAGAAATGTATCCTTTTCTGGGTTTCCTAGTAGGTTTTTAAGAAATGTTTTCAATCTTTATGGCCTTTTTTCCATAGAGTAATATAAGATTCATCGTTTTCATTGATTATACTTTCTATATTACTCTTATAATTATTTTTAACAAAGTCTATTTCAAGTTTGATAAGGTTCATAATC
>MDTA01013516.1_pt1 | contig 36301 bp, 35 predicted proteins | sample 811151 | NCBI WGS metagenome assembly MDTA01 (sample SAMN05326648, study PRJNA326480) | marine metagenome | isolation source: seawater | place: Indian Ocean: South | collected 2010
AAGGTTGTATGTCATTCCTCTTATTGATGAAGATTTTGAAAACCATCTGTGTTTATGATCCATAATTTTAAATTTATTTCTAGCCAAAGTTTTCCAATTAAATTCTCTATAGAAAGGAATAGTTTTTTTTTCACATGTAAGGAAAGAGTGTTTTTTTGACCTATTTATTACTTTATTATTAAACAAAATTAATTTTTTTCCCAATTTTTTTCCTCTGTATTTTCTTTTTACTAAAAAAGAGTCAAGATAGAGATATTTGATTAATTTTCTATTCTGGTATGCTTTACGTCTCCTTAATAAAGTATATCCAGCTAATTCTTTATTTATTAAAAGTAAAATGTTTATATCATTTTTATGAGCTGTTTTTTTAAACCACAAAATTTGCTTCGAAATGGTCCAACGCCAAAAAGAATTCTTAAGCTTACAAATTAAAATAATCTCTTTTTTAGATAAACTCTTTGTGCTTTTTGAAATTAAAGTAATTTTCCTCATTCTCAATTCTCTAGAATTCCTATAGACCCAGATGACTCCATTGCAAATAAAATCATTTTTTTATTAGGAATGTAAATTAAATCTCTTATTCTTTCACCGATATAAATTTTTTCAATGAACAAAACTCTTGTAAAATTGTTATTAAATTTTACTCTTAAAAGATGACCATAGTTAAGCGATGCAATTAAAAAATTATTCTGCCACTTTATAGAAAAATTATTATCAATTTTTATAATTTCGCTTATTCCTATCGATGGAATGAAGCTAAATAATGGTTCCTCAAACCCAAAATCTTCATGACTATTTTTGTAGTCATCTTCATTTGAACCAGTCTTTTTATATTTTTCTCCATAAGACGCTACATCAAATCCATAATTTTTATTTTCTAAAATTTTATTAATTTCATCCCCTCCCCTTGGCCCATTTTCAGTTGCTAATATTAAATTTTTTTCAGCATATAATCCTAATATGTTTCTATGTCCCTTTGAGAAAATTTTATACGTCATATCTTTTTCATCAATTTGTATTATTTTTCCAAAAAGAGACTCGTTACTTTGTGGTTTGTTGTCACTCTCATCTTTATTTTTCAAGTTGTCAGCAGCAGTACTTAGATAAATAAAATTGTTTGAATTCTTTTTAATTTTTTGAATTCTGCCAGATTGTATTAGGCTTACGCACTCCTTAGTATTAAATATATTTTCAAAATTTAAAATTTTAAAATCTATTCTTGCCTTTTTTAAGTTAAGTACTTCACAATTATTTTGTTTAATCACAGAGGAAACATATAAAAATTCATCTTTTATTAAGATATCTAAAATCCTATCTTCTTCTAAATTGCTCTGAATTATAGAAAACTTTTTATCAATATCTTTTAAATCTGAAATATTTTTATAGAGAAAACTATTACCATATTTAGATTTTAAAATAATTTTATTATCGTATAAATCTATATAAAATGTTTTTACATTTCTAACTTTTAAATTTTTTGCGTAACCTGCTTTATTAACACTTAAAACATCTATAGGAATTTTTTCAAATTTTAAATCTATAAACTGTGTCTCAGGTAAAAATTTTTCATTATAATCATTATTTAATCTCTTTGTGCTTTTTTCATTGTTATAAATAACACTTACGACAGAGTATAAATTTTTAGGTAGTGAATTAAACACAAAATCAATGATTATTTTTTTTCCAGGAATGTACTGAGTAAAAAAAATTGACAGAACGAAAACTAATAAAATTATCAAGAGTGAATATTTTAAATATTTCATTTTAATGCTTTGTAATTTTAAAAAAAATATTTCGCTATTAGATAGGCTGCCCAACCTATGGCAACGCCTGATAAAATCCAAAAATAAATATCTTTCATTATCCTTTATTTTTTTAAATCAATTTTTATAAGTTTTTTAAAATTTGGTTTAAAATAATTTGGTCCTTTCATTACTTTCCCATTTTCATTATAAATCGGTTTTCCATCATTTCCCAATTTGCTCATATTTGATTTTTGAACCTCGTCAAAACATTTGTCCAAATCAATCCCAAATGCGTGACCAGCACCATATGTCACATAAAGTATATCCGTTAAGGCATCTGCAACTTCATTGATATCTTTGTTGTCTATTGCCTCTTTAAGTTCATTTAATTCTTCCAAAATTAAATTATATCTTAGTTGTACTATTTTATCTCTTGGAAATTCAGCCACATGTTTGACTTCTTGACCAAAAGTTTCCATAAACTTTTTAACACTATTGAAATTGCTCATTTAATCTCCATTTGTAAATTGTAGATCCTTTAAACTCAGTGTATTATAACAAAGAATCAACTATGAAATACAGAAATGAGTATGACAGTATTGGTAAGATTAAGGTAGCTGGTGATAAGTATTGGGGTGCTTCTACTGAAAGATCAAACAAATATTTTAATATTGGTGATTTCTTAGTCAGACCAATAGTCATTCACTCTATAGCTATAATCAAAAAGGCGGCTGCAATAGTCAATAACAGAAATAAAGATTTAGATTCAAAACTTAGTAAATATATTATTAAAGCAGCTGATGAAGTTATTAAAGGTAAACATGACTCTCATTTTCCACTTAAAGTTTGGCAAACTGGATCCGGAACACAAACAAATATGAATGTAAACGAAGTTATAGCTAATAGAGCTATAGAAATGATGGGCGGTACACTTGGGACAAAAAAACCAATTCATCCGAATGATCATGTAAACAAGTCTCAGTCAACTAATGATGTTTTTCCTACTGCAATGCATATTGCCATAGCAATAAAAGCTAGACAAAAATTAATTCCATCTCTTAAAATTCTGGAGAAAGAACTTTTTAAAAAAGTAAAACAATTTAAAAAAATTGTAAAAGTTGGAAGAACTCATCTTCAGGATGCCACTCCTCTTACTTTAGGTCAGGAATTTTCTGGATATCATACGCAACTTCAAAAATGTATTAAAAGAATAGAATCCGCCCTTAATGAAATATATTTCTTAGCTCAAGGAGGAACAGCTGTTGGAACTGGTATAAACACTAGAAAAAAATTTGATAAAAAAATTATCAAAGAAATAAGTAAAATTACAAAAATTCCTTTTAAAGTAGCTTCAAATAAATTTGCAGCTTTAGCAGCACATGATGAAATAGTAAACTTTTCCGGAACTCTTAATACCACTGCGGTCTGTCTAATGAAAATTGCAAACGACATAAGATTTTTAGGATCTGGACCAAGAGCTGGATATGGTGAATTGATATTACCATCAAATGAACCGGGTTCTTCAATTATGCCTGGAAAAGTTAATCCTACACAGTCCGAAGCGGTAACAATGGTATGTGTAAAAGTAATTGGAAATCACAATGGAATTACAATGGCTGGTTCTCATGGACATTTCGAATTAAATGTTTTTAAGCCTTTAATTATCCATAATATTCTTCAATCCATTGAAATAATGTCCGACTCAGCTAAGACTTTTGCGTTGTATTGTATAAAAGGAATTAAAGCAGATAAGAAAAGGATAAAACATTTGTTGGATAATTCACTAATGCTAGTTACTGCATTAGCCCCTAAGATTGGTTATGATAAAGCCGCTCATCTAGCAAAGTTAGCGCATAAAAATGGAACAACACTAAAGAAAGAGGTTTTAAAATCAGGAGTAATAAGTGAAAAAGAATACGATAAAGTTATGAACCCTATCCTCATGACTAAACCAAAATAAAGTTTAGAGAAAATATTTTGGGAAAGATCTTTTTTTATTATTATATTTCAAAATCCATATCTACATATGAATTCTATAAATAAATTATTAGAAAATTTAAACAAAGAACAAAAAGAAGCGGTCTTAAATACTGAGGGTCCTAATTTAGTTGTTGCAGGTGCAGGCTCTGGTAAAACTAAAGTGCTGACCACTCGATTGGCACATATCATCAATGAAAAAAAAGCTTGGCCAAATCAAATACTGTGCGTAACTTTTACGAATAAAGCTGCTAAAGAAATGCAAAACCGTGTAATGAACTATGTTAATGGTTCCTCCACTTCTGTTCCATGGTTGGGCACTTTTCATTCTATAAGTGTTAAATTTTTAAGAAGGCATGCAGAAGCACTTGGTTACAAAAGTAATTTTACAATTTTGGATACAGATGATCAAAAAAAACTAATAAAAAATATTTGTAAGGCAGAAAATCTTGATGCAAAAAAATACTCTCCACAACTTATCATGTCATTTATAGATAAATGGAAAAATAAAGGCTTATTACCAAAAGATTTAAATAATAAAAAATTCAGCGCATTAGAAAAACCAATACTTAAAGTTTATGAACTATATCAAAATAAAATTAAGGACTTAAATGCTTTTGATTTTGGTGATTTAATTCTTTTTTGTGTTAAATTATTTGAAGATCATAAAGATATACGAGAGATTTATACGAAAAATTTCAAATATATCTTAGTTGATGAATTCCAGGATACAAATTTTATACAAAATAAATGGTTAAATCTACTAGTCAATGAAAAACAAAATATTTGTTGTGTTGGAGATGATGATCAATCTATTTACAGTTGGAGGGGGGCTGAAATAAAAAATTTTTTGAGTTTTGACCAAATTTACAAAAATTGTAAAATTTTTAAATTAGAGCAAAATTACAGGTCAACAAAAAATATACTAGAAACAGCTTCTTCATTAATTTCAAATAACTCAAACAGGGTAGGAAAAAACTTATGGTCTTCAGGTGATAAAGGTGAATTAGTTAAATTAAATTGCTACCATACAGGAAAGGAAGAAGCACAAGGTGTTTGTGATATAATAGAACATAAATTAAAAAAAAAATATTCTCTTAATAACGTTTCTATTTTGGTCAGAGCAATTTATCAAACTAGGGAGTTTGAAGAAAGATTCCTTAAAGTTGGTATTGGATACATAGTTTTAGGAGGTACAAAATTTTATGAAAGAGCAGAAATTAAGGATGCCGTTTCTTATTTAAGGATTATAAATCAAAAATACGATGATTTAGCACTTGAAAGAATAATCGGAGTGCCAAAAAGGGGTGTCGGAGAAAGTACAATCAATAAGTTATATTCTTTTGGAAGCAAACATAAAATATGTTTGGAAGACTCTATAATTAAAAACATAGAGCTCAATCAATTACAACCGAAAGTAAAAGTCAGTTTGTCTCAATTGCTTAATATGATTCAAAAATGGAGAAAAGATTTAAAAACTAACAAACATTTTGATCTATTAAAAATAGTATTAGATGAGTCTGGTTATTCCGAAATGTTGAAAAATAAAAAAGATTTAGAAAACGAAAATAGACTAGAAAATTTAAAAGAACTTCTAAGAGCTATGCAAGATTATGATAATTTACAAAGTTTTTTAGAACATGTGTCTCTTGCAACTTCTATAGATCAAGAATGGGAAGGAGAAAAAATTAACCTTATGACGATGCATGCAGCTAAAGGATTAGAATTTGACGTTGTATTTTTACCTGGTTGGGAAGAAGGACTGTTTCCTCATCAAAAATCTCTTGAAGAAAAAGGTGATTTTGCTTTAGAGGAAGAAAGAAGGTTAGCTTATGTCGGAATTACAAGAGCAAAAAAGGAGGCATTTTTATCTTTTGCTATGAAAAGAGCTTATCATGGTGATTGGATTGATGCTTTGCCATCAAGATTTGTAAATGAAATTCCAGAAAATAGTATCCAAAAAAATGAAGCGAGCATTGAAAAAGAAAACGAGGATTTTGATTTTAATCAAGATGTAAGTATTGATTTTGACGATGAATATAGAAGTCCTGGATGGGAAAGATTTAAAAAAAATAAAATGTTGAAATGGAAAAAATAAAAAGAATTAAACATTTGCTAAAAAAAAATGGGATAGACGGTTATTTAGTGCCTAAAAATGACGAATTTTTTAGTGAATATGTTTCAGAAAATAAAGACAACTTAAAATTTATTTCAAAATTTTCAGGCTCTTATGGTTTTGCATTAATTTTAAGAAACAAAAATTATTTGTTTGTGGATGGGAGGTACAGTTTACAGGCTAAGAGAGAAAGTGGGACAAATTTTAATATTGTTACAATTCCAAAAAAATTACCCAAGGATATTGTAAAAAGAAAAAAACTACTTATAGGGTTTGATCCAAAACTTTATACTGAAGACTCGCTTTTAAGATTGTTTAGTAAAACAAACTGTAAACTAATTCCAATAAAAAATAATTTAATTGATCAAGTAAAAATAAATGAAAAAAAAGTGAAATTCAAAAAATTTTTTTTTCTGCAAGATAAAATTAGTGGAGAAAATTCGAAAAAAAAAATTAAAAAACTTCTAAATATTTTAAGAGCAAATAAAATAGATTTACAATTTATTTCGGCGCCTGAAAATGTAGCATGGCTTATAAATATCAGAGGTCGAGACTCTAAATACAGTCTATTACCAAACAGTTATATTGTTTTAAACAATAAAGGAAAAATTTATCTTTTTTGTAATTTTAGAAAAATAGATAAGAATTTAAAGAATAAATTGAAAAATATTTCTATCTTAGACATAAGTTCAATTGAAAGTTTTTTTCAATCATTTAGGGGGAAAAAAATTCAAATAGACAAAAATACTTGTTCAATTTTTTTTAAAAATATTATAAGACAACACAACACGATAATTGAAAAACAAGATCCAATTTATTTCTTTAAATCTATTAAAAATAAAACAGAAATAAAAAATACGATTAAAGCCCATATTTGTGATGGTGTAGCATTAACAAAATTTCTATTTTGGCTTAAAAGAAATTTTAAAAGAAAAAAAATTTCAGAATTACAAGCACAAAAAAAACTTTTTGATTTTAGAAAAAACAATGAATCATTTAATTCCTCAAGTTTTCCAACTATTTCAGGATCTGGGCCTAACGGAGCTTTAATACATTACAAGGCAAATAAAAAAAGTAATAGAACTTTAAAAATTGGAGATATTTTTTTGTTGGACTCTGGAGGTCACTATAAATATGGAACCACTGATGTTACTAGAACTATTTCGCTGGAAAACTTTCAACCAAGAGTTAAAAATATTTTTACTAGAGTTTTAAAAGGACATATAGCGGTAGCAAATTATAGATTAAAAAAGAACACCTCTGGAAATGAAGTAGATTATGCCGCTAGAAAACCATTAAAAGAAATTAATTTAGATTACGCACATGGAACAGGTCATGGCGTCGGTTATTTTTTAAGTGTTCACGAAGGACCGCAAGGAATATCTCGAGGGAACAAAGTAAAATTAAAAAAAGGAATGATTTTATCCAATGAACCTGGATACTATGAAAAAGACAAATTTGGGATAAGAATAGAAAATTTAGTTCTTGTTTCAAAAAAAAATAAAGATCTAAATAAATTTGAAAATTTAACTTTGGTTCCTATAGATAAATCTCTTATAGATAAAAAATTACTAAATAAATCTGAAATAGAATGGTTAAACGAATACCATAAAAAAGTTTTTACAAAATTAATTAAATTTATGAATAAATCTGAAAAAATTAGTTTAAAAAATGCCTGCTCAAATATTTAATATTTTATACCAGTCTTTTTCTTTTAAAATTTGAACCTTTAAATCTTTTGCTTTTTCTATTTTTTTTTTTGTAGGTTTAGAATCTCCTACTACTAATATATCTAGTTTTTTTGAAATTGATCCTAAAACTTTTCCACCATTATTTTCTGTAAGTGTTTTAGCTTCAGATCTACTCATTTTTTTAAAACCTCCAGTAAACATTAAATTTTTGTTACTAAATTTTCCTTTTTTATTTGAAATTTGGAAATTGTCAATTTTAAGAACTTTAATCAAATGATCTACTACCATTGTATTTTTTTTATTAGAGAAAAATGAATCAATTGATTTAATTTGTATTTCACCTATCCCATCTAAATCTTTCAAATTATTAAGTATTTCACTTCTTTTATTTTTTAAAAACAATATCGAAAAATTATCAATTGATTTGAAAAAACTTGCTAATATTTTTGCATTTTCTTGACCAATATGTCTTATGCCAATCGAATAGATAAATTTATTTAATGAAATAGTTTTAGCTTTATTAATAGCTTTTTTTAAATTTTCTATTGATAAATCGCCCCATCCTTCTATTCCATTAATTTTTTTATAATCAATCTTGAAGATATCAGCAGGTGCTTGTATAAATTTTAAATCCCAAAATTGATCTATAACTTTTTTTCCAAGTCCATCAATATTAAAAGCTTCTTTAGATACTATATGTTTTAATTTTTCTCGAGCTATATATTTACAATCATAACCTCTAGTACATCTCCTAACAGCATCCTCCTTTTTTGTAGAATAATTCATTTCCTTATACGTTTTGTGTCCACACAAACACTTTTCTGGAAAAACAAAAGGTTTACTTTTTTTATCTCTTTTTGTTTTATCAACCGAAACTACTTGGGGAATTACATCTCCTGCTCTTTGTATTATAATTGTATCATCTACTCTTATATCTTTTCGTTTAATTTCATCTTCATTATGTAAAGTTGCATTTGAAACAACTACCCCTCCTACAGTCACTGGTTCTACTTTGGCCACAGGAGTTATAGCCCCAGTTCTTCCAACTTGTACTATAATTTTTTTGACTTTAGTGTAAGCTTTTTCAGAAGAGAATTTGTATGCTATAGCCCACCTAGGAGAATTAGATGTATTTCCTAATCTAGATTGAAGTGAGAGATCATTAACCTTAAAAACCAATCCATCAATATCGTAATCTAACGAAGATCTTAATTCATTTATAAAATTATATTGTTTTTCAATTTCATCAAGATTTGACACAACTCGGTTATTTGAATTTATAGAAAAGCCCCATTCTTTGAGTTTACTTACAAACTCCGATTGAGTTTTAAAGGTCAGAGGCTCAATTAATCCATACCCATAAGCAAAATATTTAAGAGGAATTGTAGAGGTTTCTTTTGGGTCTTTTTGTCTAAGAGATCCACCTGCAGCATTTCGAGGGTTTGCAAAATTTTTTTTTATTTTTTCAAAATCTTTTTTACCTATAAAAACTTCCCCTCTAACTTCAAAAATATTTGGTACATTTTTATCCTCTATTTTTTTAGGTATTTCTCCAATTGTCATCAAATTTTTCAGTATATCTTCACCAGTTTTTCCATCTCCTCTAGATAGCCCTTTTGTAAGAATGACTTTTTCGTAAGTCAATGAAGCAGAAATTCCATCAATTTTTGGTTCCGAAATTAACTCAATATTTAAATCTTTAAGGTTAAGGTAGTTTTTAATTTTTTTAAGAAAATCATGCATATCATTTTTTTCGAAAGCATTTGAAAGTGATAACATGGGCTTGCTATGATCTATTTTATTAAACTTGTTAGTTAAAGGTGCACCAACGATAGTTGTTACAGATCCATATTTTTTTAAAAATTTATAGTTTTGCTCTAAAAAAATTATTTCTTTTTTAATTTTATCAAAATCGCTATCTGAAATGATTGGAGAGTCTTTAGAGTAGTAAAGTTCATTGTGTTTTTTAAATAATTTTACTTTTTTAAGATATTCCTTTTTAATTTTGTCATCCTCTTTATTCATAAAATTAACCCAATAAATTTTTGATGGTTCTTTTTATTAATCCATCTTCTTTTGGAGAATTGGTGGGTCCTTTAATTTTATAATTTTTGTTTATAATTTTATATGATTGTTCATACCATTTACTCGAATTATAATTGTAACCCAATAATGCTGCGGCAGCTTTAGCCTCTTCTACTAGACCTATTTTATAATAAATTTCTACAAGTCTATGTAGAGCCTCTTCAATAAAAATTGTTTCTTCGTAATCCTCTACAATTATTTTTAATCGATTAATAGCTGGAACCCATTTTTGTGATTGAATGTAATGTTTAGCTACATAAAGTTCTTTTGCAGCCAATTGATTATTGACTAAATCTAATTTGAATTTTAGATCTAATGCGTATTCAGTATCAGGAAATTTCTTTAAATAATTTTCAATTTTTCGCCTCGACTCTAGAGCTGGTTCAATATCTTTTTTTTCGTCTAAAATTTGTTCGTAAACTGATAAAACAATTATATAATGAGCATAAGGTATATTTTTATTTGCAGGGTATTTAATAATAAATCTTTCTAAATTTGCTATAGCTTCTTCATAAAAATTTATAGTATATAAACAGTAACTTGACATCAAAGAGGCTTTTGCAGACAGTTCTATTTTTGGCATTATCATTTCTGCTTCAGAAAATTTTTTTGAAGCAAGAAATAACTGATTTGAATTCATTAAGTCTACAGCTTCCTTATAAATCTCAAAAGCTCTCTCTTTACCACTAGGTATTACTACATCATCCTTCTTTTTTGATTTAATGCATGAAGATGTTAAAATTAAAATTAAGATTATATAAATTAAATTACGATACATTTAAAAATATCATATCAAATAAATTTAATTAGGTAAATTTTTTAGAAGTTATTAAGCGTTAACAGCAAGCTTATTTGTTGATCTTTTGTAATTTTTTTCAATTAAATTTCCATTTTCTAAAGACCAATTAGATTTGTCAGAAAAAAATTTTACAAGCAATTTATTTGTCAAAGCATGTCCTCCTTGAGAGGTTTTTACTTGACCAATAATTCTATAACCAGATAACATTAAATCTCCTAAGCAGTCTAAAATTTTATGATTTACAAATTCATGTCTATTTCTTAATCCTTCGTCGTTTAAAATTTCATTTCCTCTTACAACAATAGCATTATCAAGAGACCCGCCTTGAGCTAAACCTTGTCTTTTAATAAAATCTATGTCTTCATATAAGCAAAAAGTTCTCGAATTATAAATATTAATTAAATCATCATTGCTAAGTTTAAATTTTTGTCTTCTTGTTCTTATTAGAGGATTTTTATAAACAATTTCAAAATCTACAACCAAATCATTTTCTAAAGGCTCAATATATATAAATTTGTCACCTTCTCGAATTTCTACTTTTTTTAGTGCTTTAATAAATTTCCTTAATGCTTTTTGCTCTTTGACGCCGACAGATCTTATCCCGTCTACAAACTCACTAGCTGAACCATCTAATATTGGCACTTCAGGAGAGTCAATCTCAACTAAGGCGTTATCTATGCCTTCTCCAAAAAAAGCAGCCATTAAGTGTTCGACTGTGGAAACAGTAGTGCCATTTTTATTTTTAATCTTAGTGCAAAGTATTGGTTCTACAACATTTTGGTAATTAGCTTCAATTAAATTATTATTTCCTAAATCAGTCCTACAAAATTTTATTCCAAAATTTTCTTTGGCAGGAATTATTTTTATTTGTGAATCTACTCCAGAGTGAAGTCCCACACCTTTAAATGTTATAGGCTTTGAAATAGTTTTTTGATTAGCGTTTTGCATGGCTTTTTATACAAATTTCACTAAAAAAAATTAAAACAACTTATATTTCAAAAAAATACAATTAAATTTATTTAAAAAATAAAGAAAATATTCTTGAAATAATTGATTTATTAGCTTGAACTACTGGTATGGCCTCTTTTTCCCAGCCCTTTGCAATTAACTCGATCGAAGACAGAACAGGCACTAAACGTTCATCTTGGGTTGATATCGAATTTAAAAAGACAGTATCTAAACTATTCTTTATTTTATTTTCGATATATTCAGAAAGATTATTAAAAATATCTAAGTCTTCTAATAAAATATGAACATTCTTTTTTTTATGTTTTAAATAAGTCAAATTTATATTTTTTTTATAGATTTTTTCAATAATTTCTTCTAATCGTGCGATAACTATATCTTTTAAATGAGTTTTGCTTATTGATCTAAACCTTCCTTCTTCAAAATATTTTTTCTCTAAATATTCTTCCTTATTTTGTTCTTTCTTAAAAAAGTTATTTGAAAAAATTTGCTTAACTATCTCTAAACTCAAAGAACAAACTTTAGAAATGTCTCTCAAAATTATATTACTTCCAAATTCAAAGTGCTCAGAAAAAATTAAAGAAGAGTTCTCAAATACTGATATTGTAATTTTTTCTTTTTTAAAATTAATAAGAACCGATAATTCTTTTGTGTTCAGTTTTTTTATTCCAAGAACAAATTCACTAAAGATTATTCTTTCAATATTCAAATTACAATTTTTTAATGTTAGTTGCATATTTTTAATTTCATGTTTAGGAAATAAAAAAAAAGTTAAATGTTGGTTGTAAAATTGTCCATGCAAACCTGTGGGTAGTTTTTTTAATATTGTACCATCTAAAATAAAATTAGAGTTAAATATATGTATTAAAGATTTTCCAGGATTGTTGTCTGAAATAACTTTTTTTATATTATTAAGAATATAAGAAATGTCTTCAGTTATAATTTGACTTCCAGCTAGTTTTTTAAATCCGGAAATATTAATACATTCAAAATTTTTTTGATTACTTATTAAAACAATATTTTTAAAATTATAATTAATTTTCTTTTCTATAGAAGTTATTGTATCTCTTAAAATATTTGAAGAAGATTCAATATCTATTATTTTTCCATTAAGTATACCTACAGATTTTACTTCTATAGAGTCTAGGATCTTATAATTTAATTCATTGTCATATTGAGCAACTGCAAAAATAAATTTTTCGTCATCAAGTTCTAAAAATAAAGATGGTTTTCCAATTTCCATAAAATTATTTCAAAATTAATTGGTCACTTATTCTGTAATCAAATGTTTTGAATTTTTCAAAACTTTTTTCATTTTTTAATGACATGAAATTTTTTAAACTCTCCTCATAGTTGTCGACTGGTAATTTAATAGTTTTGTTATTTTTAAACACTATATCCCATCTACCTATTTCAAAGAAAAAAAAAGATTTTATCTCCTCTATATTCAAACCTAAATTTTTAATTTTTTGATAAAAAATATGAAAGTTATTTTTTTTTCCATAAACAAGCGGTAATTCGTTGGCCAAATTTAAATTGTGAAATTTAATAAGTTTTCCATTTTTAGTAATAAAAAACTTTTCTACTCCATCCAAAAAAATACCAATAATTATTTTTTCATTAATTATAATTTTTACAGTATCTGGATAAACTTTTTTTACGTAAAAGGTTGAAATAAAATCGACTTTATCAATCTTTGTTTTAATTTTTTCTTTATCAATAAATAATAAATTTTTTCCTATTAAAAATTGTAAGTCTTTAGAGATCTTACTTGATTCAACAATATTATTATTTTCAATTAAAATTTTTTTGACTGGAAAAAAAATACTTTTACTATTTGTGTTTGTATTTGGTAAATAAGTAGTAAAAATTAGAAATAAAATTGATAAAATAATTATTTTTGAAAATCTGTTCATCGATTAAGACTTGCATCTAAAATCATTTTTTTTACAAGAAGATCAAAAGATATGCCTTTAAATTTAGCTATTTCAGGAACTAGAGATAAATTTGTCATACCCGGTTGGGTATTTGTTTCTAGTAAATAAAATTTATTATTTAAATATTTAAAATCTGATCTTGTAATGCCTTTGCATTTTAATGCTTTATGCGCTTTCTCAGAAATTTTTAAAACTTTTGAATAATTTTTTTTCGAAAGATTAGCAGGCATAATGTGTAAAGTTTTTGCTGATTTTAAATATTTAGCTTTGTAATCATAAAAGTCCCTTACAGGCTTTAGTTCAATAGCTCCCATAGCTTTATTATTCATTACTGCGACTTGGATCTCTTGACCTGCTATATATTTTTCAAATATAAGTGTCTCAAATTTTTTAAAAAGTGCAGAAGTTTCCCTTTCCAAATTACTTCTATTATTACAAATTTTAACACCTATGCTTGATCCTTCATCGGAAGGCTTGACAACTATTGGAAATTTAAATTTATTTTTTTTTAATAATTTTTTGAATTTTTTTTTATTAAACTCATTTTTTTTTAAAACAAAGTATTTTGGAGTTAAAATTTTATTCTTTTTAAAAATTTTTTTAGATATTACTTTGTCCATTGCATTCATTGAAGAAATTACTCCTGAATGAGTATAAGGTATTCTCAGATACTCAAAATAGCTTTGGGCTATTCCATCCTCACCCCCTTTACCATGCAAAGCATTAAAAATAATATCAACTTTGCTTTTGTCAATTTCATTAAAATACTTTTTGGATGGATCAAACAATGCCACGCTATATCCAATTTTCCTAATTGATCTCACACATGCTTTTCCACTATCTAAACTTACTTCCCTTTCTCTTGAAGTACCGCCTAGTATTACTAATACCCTTTTATTTTTTTTTCTCATAATAAGACTTTATCGTTTTGTTCAATCCTTTTTCAAAATCTGTTTTTGGTTTCCATTTAATTGTTTTTTTAGCTTTTGTTATTCTAGGATATAGACGTATGATTTCATCTTTTCTCAGTTTTATTTTCCCAAATTGAGGTTTGCCACCTTTGCATTTTTTTTTAATTTTTTGAATTATTTTTTTAATATTTTGTGGTTTTCCAGTGCCTATATTAAATATTTGTCCATTAGCTTTGTTGCTTTGAATAGATTTAATTATAGCGTTAACTAAATCGTAAATATAAACAAAATCTCTAAATTGCTCCCCATTAGAGCAGGGAAATGTTTTATTTCTAATACAAGAGTTAATTACAATTGGTAAAAATCTGTTTACGTCCTGTTTTTCACCGTAGGTTAAATATAATCTTAAAACTGTTGCTGGAAACTTATGTTCTTTATATAATTTCATAAGATGTTTTGTGGCTAATAGTTTTGCTTTACCATAGGTAGAATTTACTGACCTTATTTTACATATCATAGTCTCTTTTTGAGGTGACTTTAAATGTCCATATTCAATGCTACTTCCCATTTGAATGAAAGACTTAATATTTTCTTTTAAAAATATTTCAGTTAAATTTTTACAACCAATATAATGACTTTTAAAAGTTTTGTTCTTATTACTATGATCCACGTAACCTCCTAAATTTACTACATAATCATATTTTTCTTTAATTGCTTTTTTCAACTTTTTTTTGTTTGTAATATCGCAAATTAAGTAATTGACTCTTTTGAGATTTCTAATTTTTTTAGCCCTAGTTGATGATATGCTTGAAACTAACCATCCTTTTTTAATTGCCTTTTTAGCCAAATGGAAGCCAATAAAACCTGTGCCACCAACTATTAAAATTTTTTTTTTTGATTTCAATTTCTTTTTTTTCTTAAAAGTTTTTCTAACCTATCTTTGTCTCTCTTAGTGTCCATACATTGCCAAAATCCTTCATGCTTAAAAGCCAACAACTGCTTTTTTTTTGTTAATATTTCAAGTGGTTCTCTCTCTAAATAAGTACCGTCATTTTTAATATATTTAAAAATTTCTGGCTCCATTATAAAAAAACCACCATTAATCCATCCAGAGTCTACTTTTGATTTTTCCTTAAAATAATCAACTTTACTTCCAGTTAATTTTAGCACTCCAAATCTCGCTGGAGGTCTGACAGCAGTTAGAGTAGAAATTTTTTTATTTTTTTTATGAAAGTTAATTAGTTTTCTTAAATTAATATCTGAAAGACCATCTCCGTAAGTCATCATAAAAGTTTCTCCTCCAACATATTTTTTTAATCTTTTTAATCTTCCACCAGTCATGGTTTTTTTTCCTGTTTCGATTAAATTAATATTCCATTTGGGAAATCTTTTTTTTGAAAAGTACTTTTTAATAATATTTCCTTTGTAGCCTAATGCTATATAAAAATCTTTAAAATCGTATTTAGCATAATGTTTCATGATATGAACAAGAATCGGTAGTCTGGCTATTTCTATCATTGGTTTAGGTATAGTTTTCGTGTACTCAGATATTCTTGTTCCAAGTCCCCCAGCTAAAATTACAACTTTCATTTTCTAGATCCTTTTATCCCTTTCAAAAATTTGCTTATCAACTTTGAGTTTCTCTCATGTTCATATTCTTGAGTTGCGAGATATCTATACTTATATTTATTATATAAAGTTTTGTTTGTTTGCATACTTCTTAATAAATTGCTTCTTCTTAAATCATTTCTATTAATTACATGTGCTCCTGTAATCTTCGCAGTATATTCTAAATCTGCTAATTCTCTTAGATCATTTAATTGTTGTTCACAATATGTAAGAAAAATTGGTTTATTACTTAAAATAGCAAATGAGATTGCAGTTGTCATGCCACAAGTTATTATAAATTTACTGGTGGGAATCAATTTTTCAGCAGCATCATTAGAATGATCTATTTCTCTTTTTTTATAAAAAATATTTTTTACACCTTTAACTTTAGGATGAGGAACAACTACTACTTTTGTCTTATATATTTCTTCAATTTTATCCAAATAACTATTTATATCTGCATACCATTTTTTTATGTCATAATTAAACATTGTATCTTTCCCACTTAAAGTGTGATCATCGGGAAAATAAGGTCCTGGTTGATCAAGAAAAATTATATTCTTATTTTTTAATTTTTTATTTTTTCTTTTTAAATTAATTTTTTGATATCTTGAATAGTCCCAAGAATGAAATCCAATTATTTTATTTTTTTTATAAAAATGTTTATTAATTTTTTTTCCAACATTTAAAATAGTCATGTTTTTGAAATTTAAGAAAGAAAATAAAAATCTAATTAGAATAAATTTAATCGAAAAAAAAGTATAACTTGGGTTAAATAAAATAGTTTTTAAGTAGTTTAATAAAACTTTTGTTGATAAGGGGATTTTTTCATCTCCAGATAATTGAGGATTTCGGTTAATCAGTATAGGTATTTCTGATTTGCTCAAAAAGTAGTTGATAACCAATGATTTAAAAGAAATTGAATCGAGTTGATTAAGAATTATAGTATTTTTTTTATCAAATTTAGAAAAAAATTTTAACCATTCTTTAATTGATCTTGAAAAAATAATATTCCTATAGGATCTAGAAAATAAAGTATCAACTTTTCTATTAACGGTAGGATCTACTACATTAATTATAATTTTTACATTATATTTCCTTTTAAGTTCCTCAAACTCCCATTTATGATAATCGAAATTTGTAAATCCTCTGGGGTAGATAACTAAAAGAGTTATTTTTTTCATCTAAATTTAAATTAAAAGATTTTCGTAATTAAAAATTTGTCATCGATGTATAGATATTTTAACCCCGAATTTTTGAATGTATAAACAACATCTTGTAAACTAGAGGCTACGGGATTTCCATGCAGATTTAAACTTGTGTTAAGTAGCGCTGGTATATTTGTAATTTTATTAAATTCTTTAATTAATGAATAGTATTGAGGATTAAATTTTTTTTCTAATATTTGTGGTCTGACTGTTTTGTCATAAGGGTGACATCCTGCGCTTATATGAGAGACATTTTTTTCTACAGTGTCAAACGTCATTGTCATAAAATCGGATCTAAAATTTTTCGAATTTTTTATAAATTTTCTATGTTTTTCTTTTAAAATTGTTAGAGCAAATGGCATCCAAAAATCTCTATTCTTAATACTTTCATTAATTTTTTTTACAACTTCATACTGAGAGGGATTTGCAATTATGCTTCTATTACCTAAAGCTCTAGCTCCAAATTCTTCTTTGCCTCTAACAATAGCTATTACTTCGTTTTTAGATAAAAGAACTGATAATTTTTTATGATTGAAATTATTTTTGATTACAAATTTTTTACTTGGAAATAATTTAATAAGATCTTTGTATCCTACATTTTTATCATTTTTTAAAAGCCCTTTCCCTAAATATATATTGGTCATTGGTAAACTTTTTGCATTTCTTGACATATAGTAACAAGCTCCAATTGAAAGACTTTCATCAGCACCTGAGGCTGGAACATGAAGATATTTAACAAATTTTAAATTTGCAATATCTTTAAATAACTTGACATTCATTGCTACACCTCCTGCAAAATAAAAATTTTTGATTTTATATTTTTTATAAATATTCTCTAAAAGTTGAGTAACAATATCTTCAACAAAGTATTGTAGGGCTCCTGCAACATTATCAAATCTGTAGTGTTTCGTTGCCTCCCTTAAATAGCCATATAAATCTTTTGCTCTTTTGTTGTGGCAAATTTTTATACCTTTTACTGATAAGATATTTTTAAAAACTTTTTTATATACATCTAATACGTATTTTCTTTTTGAATAAGCAGCTAAACCCATGACCTTAAACTCATGTTCTTCTGGTTTCATTTTTAATATACATGTTATAAATTTGTAAATTCTTGCTAAATCACACTGATTATTTTTTAAGATATTTATCATTTTTTTATTTTTATATAACCAGACAGTTTGATTTAAACCATCACCCTCACTATCAAGAGTTAAAATACAGCTATTGTTTTTTCTATATTGTGAGCTGTAAAAAGCATAATATGCATGGCATGTGTGGTGGTCTAAAAATATAATCTCTTTGATTAAGTCTTTGGATTGTTTTTTTAAAAAATTGATTTGTAATTTTCTATATAAAGGTAAATTGAACTCATCTTTAGGTTTAATATTTTTATAATCAATATAAAGGTCTTCATTGTTCCTCTTATCGTTTAAATATTTTCGTCTATATTCATTTCTGCGCTTAGAATAATATAATGTATAGAAACGATGATAATCCTCTACATTAAAATAGTGTTGTAAGGGATATTTATGACCAAATGCATGATTATTAATTGTAGCAAATCCTGCTTTATCTATGACTAATTTTCTTTTTTTTGCATAATTTATACAAAAGTCAATGGACTGTTTGGGATAACCAGTCCAATTTTTAACTCCAGTAAATCTTTCTTCCTGCACAGCGCAAACAATTGTTCCGTTTACCATTAAAGAAGCACCGGCATTGTGACTAACTATTATTCCTAAATAAATCATATCAATTTACAATGACCACCCATCATCTATTATTAAATTTTGACCCGTAATATACTTTGAATCTTCCGACAATAAAAATTTTATTAAATTTGAAACATCTTTTCCTTCTAGTAAACCCTTTGAGTTACAAGAATTTTTATATTTTTTAATAAAATTTTTTGGTTGGCCGGAATATATTCCGCCTGGGCTAACACAGTTTATCCTTAAACCCTTTTTTTTATAATATTTGGCTAAATATTTAGTAATTGAAATAATTCCAGATTTTATCGCAGAATATTCTACAGGAGAAATCATTTTCGTATTTTTATAATGTTCGAACTTTGGCGCTTGCACTCCTTGTATAGAGGATAATAAAATTATATTTCCTTTTTTAAATTTTAGAAATTTTTTTATGATTCTTTGGCAAAACATTAGAGTTGCTCCAAGCTGGTTGTACAAATCTTCTTTTAAGTATTTTTCTTCTAATTTTTCAAAAGAGACTCCCCATTTTTTTGAAGTAGGATAAGAACAGAAAACTATAGAATCGATTTTTTTAAATTTTTTTATTCCAGTGCTTATAAATCTATCTATATTCTTAGTTTTTGTTAGGTCGCCAGCATAAACAGCTAGATTATTCGTGTTTAATTTATTTTCTAAGGACAATACTTTCTTTTTATCTACATCGCCAATAAGAACTTTATAGCCTTTTCTTAACAATTCTTTAGTTAAAGCAGAGCCAATTCTTCCGCACCCACCAGTAATAGCAACAACATTGTTTTTTTGTATTGTCATTTTTGTTCTGATAGTAATTTAGCAACCTTATAATCCCAATGGTCGTCAATATCCATAGCTCTTTCTTTTGGAATTTTGATAAATCCAACTTTTCCAGAGAATAGGTTACTAGTTTTATTTATATAGTTAGGTTTAAATACATAACAAACAGTAGTTAAATCGTAACATTTTGGTGCATCTTGACGTCTGAAAAATAGTTTTTTCTTTTTTCTGGAAAATATATCTAGCTTATTATTTTTTTCTTCTAAAATGTTAAAATAAGGATTTCTAAGAGATGGTGTTACGCAAAAAACCATATCTAGTTTTTTTCTCACCGCTTTACTAATGCATTTATTAATATCAGAAACACTTCGCAGAGGAGCAGTGGCAGGAACAGTCACGATATAATCAGCTTTAATTTTGAGATTTTTATCTAAGAATTTTACACCATGTCTCCATGAGTCAATTTCTGGAGAGTTATCGCTCGCTAACTTTTTAGGTCTCATAAATGGAACTTCTGCTTTATTTTTAATTGCCTCTCTCAATATTTTTTTACTATCTGTGGAGACAAAAATTCTACTTATTAATTTTGATTTTTGAGCTTGTCTGATAGAGTTTCCTAAGAGTGTTGTTGACTTAAATTTCAAAAGATTTTTATTTTTAAGACCTTTTGAGTTTCCTCTAGCAAAAATGATGCAAATAATGTTCATCTTATTTATTAAACTTTCTTATTTTATCTAAAATAATCATAATTTTCTCTCCTTCTTTATATGAACAGGCAACTTTTTTATTATTACTGAGTATAGATCGATGTTCTTTTACATATGTGTAATTTTTGTCTAAATTGTATTTTAATATTTTTTTGTTTCTATTTTCATCCATAATTGTAATTTTATCATTAATTAAGTCTCCTACGATTGAAAAGTTCTTTCCGTAAATACCAATTTTCCTTTCCTCTAATTTGCTGAAAAAATTCAATTCTAAGTTAAAATATGATCTCAAAGATTTTCCTTCAATTAAAGCATAATCCTCGGTGTCAATTTTAAGATCTGAAATTTTACCTATTTTAGCATGGTCAATTTTTTTTATACCGTCAAATATCCAATTAATATAATCTATTTCATGACTTAATTCTAAAAGAACTCCTCCCCCGTAAGATTTTTTTGCAGAATTAGATTTTGTATAACTCGTATTTTTTCTCCAATTAGGTAAGTATGACCTACATGTGATATTTGATAAAAAAATATTTTTATTCTTGATATATTTTTTGATAAACGTAATTACTGGGTGAAATCGGAGATTGTAACCTACAAATACTTTATTGTTTTTTATTTTAAGATTATAGTTTTTATGAAACAATGGTTTCTCTACCAGGATTTTTTTGTTTTTGATCGTTTTATCTAAATATCTAAGATATTTAAAATGCAAATTACTTCTTGAGGAAATAATTATATAATCAGGATCTATTTCTGTTATATTTTTTAAAGAATTTATTTTATTAAATTTTTTGCACTTTTGTTTTGTTAAAATATAAATACTTGAAACACTTTTGAATTTACTTAATAAGTTTGCATGCCTTCGACCGATTGAACCGTATCCGATTATTAAAACTTTTAAACTCATTTTATTCCTTTAAATTTTTTTTATCTTGACCTAAATCTAACCAATTCTCAAAAATTGGGTATGTAAGAATTTTAGATTTTTTACTGCTTAAGTGCTGTATAAGTTCTTCAATATTGTTAAATTTTTCTTTTTTAATTATTTTTATTATTTTTTTACTAAATACGTAAACACCTGCATTTATATTAAAATTAATTTCTGGTTTTTCTTCAAAAGAAATAAATCTTCCTTTGTTAACATTTATTACTCCATAAGGATTATGATATTTAAATTGTTTCACTCCTATAGTCATAATTGGTTTATTTTTCTTATGGAATTTTAGAATCTCTAGTAAATCTACATTTGTAATAACGTCACAGTTGATTACAATGAAACTATTACTAATTTTCTTTATTAATCTTAAAGCTCCTATAGTACCAAGAGGTTTTTTTTCTTCTAAAAAACTAATTTTTTGATTGGTAGTTTGTTGATTTTTTAAAAATTTTTTTATCTTATTTTTCAAATAATAAATAGAAATTATGAAATTTGTAAATCCAAAATCTCTAGCATTTTCAAGAAGATGCTGTAACAATGGCTTATCTTGATATTTGAGTAGAGCTTTTGGACAATTTCTAGTTAATTTTCCCAATCTTTTTCCAAATCCTCCGGCCATGATAACTAGATTATCTTTAATTTTTTTGTGATCATAATTATTATTTAAATTTTTAGTGTATAGGCCAAAGATTTTATTTTTTTTTATTATTGGAATATGACTAAATATATTTTCATTTTTTTTTAAGATTTTATTCTTTTTATCAAAATTGAATTCGTTATTAGAAATAAAACAATTTCTATTAATGATGTTAATAATTTTGTCGTTTACATTGTGACCAGTTATTAAGGCTCTTCTAATGTCTCCATCATTTATGACTCCAACAAATTTTTTATTATTATCTTCAATTAAAACAATTCGAAGCCCAGATCTATTCAAATTATTTATAACATCCAATATTTTTGATTTAGATGATATTGTAATCTTTTTTAATAATTTTTTTTTTATAAGCATTTTATAAGTTGTAAAAGGTTTTAATTTTTAATTTTTTTAGATCTAAAGCACTAACTATTTTTACTATTTTCTTTGCAGTAGATTTTTTATAATAAGGATTAAAACTTTTTGATTTGATTAATCTAAATTTTTTACTATAAATAAATTTTATAGCTTTATTAATTGCTGATGATTTAGGCTCTACATCAATAATGGATTTTGCTTTTATTCTTCCCGTTTGTCTGTTGCCAGTATTAATTGTGGCGTTTTTAAAGCTAGGCATTTCTAAAATGCCAGAAGATGAATTTCCTATTATTGCATCAGATATTTTCAAACAAGATAAAAATTTAATTCCTCCTAGTGATTTGAATAAATGAGCATTTGTATTTTTTTTTACAAATTTTCTTAATTTTTTGATTATAACCTCATTAAATCGATCTGAGCCAGGTAGCGTAAATATCAATGTCTTTTCTTTATGCTTATTTAAAACTTGAAGTATTTCTTTAGTTAATAAAATAGTTTTTTCTTTAGAAATTTCAGGCTGAATATTAATTGTAAAAATATTATTTCTAAATTTTATTTTTAATTTTTTTTCTAGCTGACTTCTATTTAATAATCTAGTTTTTTTTATATTTTCTGCTCCTAAGCCTCCAACATTAAAAACAAGTTTTGGTTGTTCACCCAATTGTATAATACGGTTTTTATATTCTCTATGAGAAGCAAAATGAATGGATGATAATTTAGTTATTGAGTGTCTATAACCGTCATCTAGAGAACCCATTGTTAATTCTCCTCCGTGTATATGAGCGATAGGAACTTTTGAGATGTAAGCAGTCAATGCTGAAAACAAAATTTCATGTCTATCTCCTAATACAATGAATAGGTCTGGTTTATTTGAATTAATAATTTTAGTAAGTTTATTACTCATTATTCCCATATCTTTTAACAATTTTTGAGGAGAAGAAATATTATTTGAAATATTTATTTTGTGATGAATTTTAATTTTACTTTCCAAAATTTCTTTGTGGCTATTTCCTAGTTTTTTTGAAAAATGACTTCCTGTAGCTATTAGTTTTATTTTAAATTTTTTATTTTTTTTCATTTCCAATATCAAATTTTTAAGCAAACTAAAATCAGATCTACTACTTGTTAATATATTTATTTTCATTAAATTTTTATAAACTCATCTATTTTAAAGTTAAATTTTGATCTTTTTCCTATTACTTTTTTCCATAACATTGGGGATAAACCACCTTCTGGTCTTTTGCATGTGATATTTCTATTTGAAAAACGTTCTCCTTTTAAAATATTTTTTTTTGCTGAAATAGATTTTCTAATAAGTTTAATATTTTTTTTTTCTATTCTAGTTGGTTTTTTTTCATAACTGCCTAATAGAATCTGTGAGTTTTTTAGCAAATTTACAAATTCATAAAATTTTTTGGGTTCCATGCTTGCTTTGTGGTCAGGACCCGACATTTTTTTATTTAAAGTTATGTGCTTTTCTATTACACTTGCCCCTAAAGCTACAGCTGCTATACCAGTTTCTATTCCATTTGTGTGGTCAGAGTATCCAACTTTAACCTTAAATTTTTTTTTCATAGTCGTCATCGCTCTTAAATTTACGTTTTCTAAGCTTGTAGGGTAGTCAGAATGACAATGTAAAATATAAATATTTTTAGTTCTTGCTCCATTAAATTTTAAAATCTTTAATGCTTGATCGACCTCTTTTAAAGATGACATACCGGTTGATAAGAATATTTTTTTTGCCTTTTTTCCTATGTTCTTCAATAAAAAATAATTATTAATTTCGCCAGACGCTATTTTTATATTAAAAACTTTTAATTTTGTTAATAGGCTTAAACTTTCAGTATCAAAGGGAGTGCATAAAAAATTTATTTTTTTTAATTTACAATAATTTTTTATTTTTATTATAAAATTTTCATTAATTTCTAATTTTTTAAGTAAGGGGAATTGTCCAATATTTTTTTTGGTATTTTTGATTTGATATTTTAAGCTTTTAGTTTTACGTTGAACCAAATTTTCCGCTTTAAATAATTGAAATTTTACATAGTCTGCACCAGCCTTTTTTGCTACATCAACTAGTTTTTTGGCAAGTTTAATGCTTCCGTTGTGATTAACGCCGACTTCAGCGATTATATTTAAATTATCTTTTATTTTTCTCATAATTAATTTACTTAAAAATTTTAAAAATCTTTTTTAAATGTTTTTTTTTTAAAAAGTAACTACTTGGAAGACACAAATAATTATCTACAATTTTTAATGCATTAGTAATTTTAAAGGTTTCACAATTTAAGTATGGTTTTTGTAAATGGTTACACTTCCAAACTGGTCTTGCTTCTATATTATATTTTAATAAAGTTTTTAAAAAATTTATTTTTTGTTTTCTGCTTTTTAAATCAACAATATTTAGCCAGTAGTTAGGTACGCTATAATTTGGTTTTTCAATTATTGAAAATTTTGTTTTCTCACTAAAATAGTTTCTATAAAGCAAATGTAGATTTTTTTTAAGTTTTAGTATTTTGTTTAAGTTTTTTAATTGAGCATATCCTATAGCCGCATTAATATTAGAAAGTCCAAAGTTGTATCCAACATCATTATGAATAAAATTTATTTTATCATCTTTAGCTTGGTTAACTAAATATTTAATTTTTTTGGTCATTTTCTTACTCTTGCAAAGAATCATTCCTCCTCCCCCTGTGGTTATGACCTTGTTTATATTAAATGAAATACATCCTAAATCTCCTACTGTACCAGTGTGTTTTCCTTTAAATCTACCTTTGCTATAAAATGATCCTAAACTTTCAGAAGCATCTTCTAAAACTTTTATGTTCCTTTTTTTGCAAATACTTACTAATTTTTCAAGGTCAGCAGGATTTCCAAAAACATGAACAGCTATTAAAACTGAAATAATTTTTTTTGTCTTTTTATTATAAGTTTTCCCATTTTTAAAAATGGTTTTATTTTTTATAAAATCAATTGTCTTTTTACTATCAATATTGCCGTAGTCATCTACATCCATAAAAATAGGTTTGGCTGAAAAGTATTTAATTGCATTAATTGGTGCTATAAAAGTAATTGTAGGAACAATAACTTCGTGATCAGCTTTTAACCCTAGTAGTCTTAAAGATACTTGTAAAGCTGCAGTACCGTTTATACATGACGCTCCAAATTTAGATTTGGTGTATGAAATTATTTTTTTTTCAAATTGACTAACATAATTTCCCGCAGACGAAAGCCAGGTTGTGCTGATACATTTTTTGACATATTTCACTTCATTACCTTTTAAAAGTGGTGCATGTAAACTAATTTGCATTAGACTCCCCAATTACATAGTTTCCGTATTCAGAATTTTTTTTATCTTCTTTTATTTTATTTTTTTTGAGGTATTCTATTATTTCTTTAATTCCATCTTCTACAGAATATTTAATTTCAAAATTTAATATTTTTTTTATTTTGGAGAAATCTACTTTATAATTTCTAGCGTCTTGAGTTTTATTTGTAAATTCCACTTCGTTATTAGATATAAATTTAGATATTTTTTCTAATATCTGTTTTTTTGTAAAATTATTTGTATCGCCTCCGACATTAAATACTTGGTATTCCGTATTTTGTTTATTAGACAAAAAAACTGTTTCTAGCGCTCTTGCAAAATCTTTAACGTGGCAATATGGTCGCCAAGTATTGGCGTCGAAAACAACTAGCTTTTCTTTTTGAAAAATAGATTTAGTAAATTGATTAATTGTTAAATCAAACCTCATTCTAGAAGAAAGACCAAAGGCAGTAGAAAATCTCAAAATAGTAGGGCTAAAGAAAGACTGACCTTTTAAAGAAAGTATTTTTTTCTCGATTGCTACTTTGTGTTTCGCATAAAGAGATAATGGTTTTAACTCAGCATTTTCGTTTAGTAGCTCGTCTGTCTCATTTAATCCATAATTTGAACAAGTTGAAACAAATATAAATTTGTTAATCTTTTTTTTAAGAGTTAAGTTTATAATGTTACTAATTCCGTTGTAATTAATGCTTTCAGCTAAATCAGGATATTTTTTTGTTATTGGATCCCCTACTAATCCAGCCAAAATTATACATATATCACATTTATCTAATAAATCGCTCATTAAACTTTGATTTCTTAAATCTCCTAAAATAAATTTAAAATTTTTATGACTTTTAAATTGTTCAAAAGTTTGATCGTTTTTATAAATTAAGTTGTCTAAAGAAATTACTAGGTATTCTTTATCTAGAAAATATCTTGTTAAAACACAGCCTATATAACCAGCGCCTCCAATTAATAAAATTTTTTTATTCATTTTAATTTACGATGTTAGTTTTCCGTTGCTTAGTTTCCACACCTTATCACATTTTTCTATAGTGCTCTTTCTGTGAGCAATCATGATAAAAGTTTTGTTTTTAAATTCCTGATTTAAATTGTTCATTATTAAATTTTCAGTTTTATCATCTAGAGCACTGGTAGACTCATCCATAAAAAAAATATTTGGATTTTTATACGCTGCTCTTGCTATGGCTATTCTTTGTCTCTCTCCTCCAGATAGTTTAAGACCATCATTACCAACTACAGTATTCAAACCTTGAGGCATCGATGAAATTTTTTCATCTAAACAAGCAACTTTTATAGCTTTTCTCAATTTTTCTTTGTTAATTGATTCGTCTAAAAAATTGAAAGCAATATTTTTTTCTATGGTGCTATCCAACAAGTAAATATTCTGAGATATATATCCAATTTCTTTTCTCCACTCGTCTAGATTTTGAAAGATACTTTTATTTTTATAAATAATATCTCCACTTTTAGGATGGATAAGTCCTAACATAATATGAAACAAAGTACTTTTTCCAGCTCCTGTTTCACCTGTTAGTCCAACTTTTTCTCCCTCATTAATAGTCATAGAAATATTATCTAGCTGAGGAATTTTATTATCAGGATAATAAAAGGTAATTCCATTAGCTAAAAAAAATGATTTATTTTCATTAACATTTATTTTTTTAATGTTTTTATATTCTTCAATTTTATTTGAAACTATTTCTTTTAACTCATTATGAACAACATCCACTGACGGTTCGTGAATTTTCATGTAGTAAATGCTAGTTGTTATTGAATTAAAAGCAGGAATAAATCTCATAAACGAAATAGCAATTAAAGAGAGTATTGGTAATAAAGATAAATAATTTTGATTATAACCAAGATAAACAAGAGAGATAAAAATTATTCCAGCTATTGATGCTATTTCTAATATAAATCTAGGTAAACGTTCAAAAATTGAAAAAAAGAAAATGTTTGAGTGGTACTTTGAAATTTTATCATTGAAAAATTTTTCAATTTGTTTTTCTTTTGATAATAATTTTATATCTTTTACTGATCCAAAAGTTTCATAAATTACCTGAGTAATTTTTCTTATTAATTCTACATTGTCACTAGATTTTTTTTTAATATATGGTTTGATGGTTTTAATATATAAATATGAAATAAATGCTAAACTAATAGAAGAGATTATCGTTACAGTTGGATTGACAAAAATTAATAAAGAAAAAATTACTAAAATTGCTAGGAATTCTCTATATAAATTTAAACAATGAAAAAAATAAACATACAAATCTTCAATTTGCATAGAAATATTTCTCGATAATTTTGATGGATTATTTTGTAAATGATAAAGATATGGAGAATTTAGATAAAAGTTAAAAAGTTTGTTTGAGAGTTTAATTTTAATTTTTTTAAAAAATAAACCTTGAAAATACGACAAAAAAATCAAAAAAATATTTTTTAAAACAAACGTTGCTACTACAAAAGAGCCCGATAAAATTATAAGATCTTTTTCATTTAGGTTTTGTAAAATACTTTGGCCAAAAGTTCCGGCAAGTTTAGTATTTAGAAAGCTAGCGTCTAATAATATTGCAACAAATATAGGTAATGATGCCAGACTTAAAAGCTCGAAAAAGAAAGTCAAACTATTTAGAAAAAATATTACTAATAACTTTGCTTTTTCTTTTTTTTCGAATAAAGATAAAAATTTTTTTAACATTGACTACTATAAAACCGTTCAATTTTTGAACAATATACAGTTCAATAGTTGAACAGTAAAGGTGCAAAATTAAAAATTTTTAGTATTATTGATGATTATAATCATCTAATTTGAATAATATCAGGCTATAGTGAATAAATTGGTTTTTTTAACTTCCAGTCGTTGCCAGTTTTTTCCCATAGATGTGGAGGTCTAAATTTATCACAAAGATTGTTGAAGTCTTTAACATTAATTTCTAAGTACTCTAAAACCTCACCAAGATATTTGTCGGGATATTCACCATCAAATCTTTTAACCAATTTTATAGCTTCGTCCCTAGTTAAATGTTTATTTCTTATTTCTTGTGATGAGTCATAAGTTGCTCTACCTAATCCAAATTTTATAAAAGTAGTGTAGTAATGTAAGTCGTCAATTTTATCATCTAAGCTGTTATATTTACTGTACGTTCCCTGAGTTCTGTATGGCCTCGCTTTAAAATTTGTGTGCTCTACTGAATAATAATATGCTTCTTGGGGTACCCATTTTAGGTAATATCCAAGATAATGAACTTCTATTTTATTAGATTTTAATTCTTTTTCCTCTATAGGTAAAAAAGGTTTTAAATCTCCCATTTTTAAATTATGTTTTTCTATTAACTCCTGTATTGGAACTCCGGCTAAATAGAGTTTTTTAATGTTGGCTTGACTCCAATAAGATTTGTTTCTTTGTGACGATAGTTCGCTTATAGGATTTCCATACTCTGCTTCGGACTCTCCATAAAAAATTAAAGGTATTTTGTATTTAGCGGCTAATTTCGGTCCGATGTTTTTTTGTCCTAAAATAAAAGATTGAAAGGGGTGTAATAAATTCTGTATAGAAAGTTTTGTTAATAATTTCATAACCTTTCCATTTTGCTTAAAGGTTATATTGTCGAATCCACCTATTTCTATCCAGTTTTTGAAATTTTGATAACCATAATCAGTATATAAAATTGGTGGCCAAGTAACAGTAAGTGGATGCATACCATATTTATATTTTAAAATATGAGAAGCATAGATACTATCTTTACCTCCACTTCCGGGTACTACACAATCATATTCTCCAGTTTTACTTCGGTGCTTATCTAATAATTTAAGGAGTTCTTTTTCTCTTTTACCCCAGTTAGTTTTTTCTTTTATCTCTGAAGACGAGCAGGCATCACAAATATATTTTCCTTCTGCATTTTTTTTTAAATTAAGATATTTAGCTCCTTCTCTTGAGGTTTTATGTAAAAATTCTGGTATTGAAGCAGGTCTTTGATTAGACAAAACACATTTAGAACAAAAAATTACTTTTTCTGGCAATCCATACATTGTTTTCATAATATGCTTATACGTTTATTGTGTTTAAATGTTTTTTCAATGATAAATAAATTTCAAGTCCTTTTTTCCCGCTTTTTTCTGGATGAAATTGAAAAGCTTGAATATTTTCCTTTTTAATTGAGGATGTAAACTTTTGATCATTAAATTTGGAATATGAAGTCTCAATCTTCTCGTCTTTTAATTTTACATGGTAAGAATGAATAAAATACATATTTACATTATTTAAACTATCTAAAAAATTATTTTTTTTAGTTTGCTTTGATAGTTTAATTTTTCTCCACCCAACATTAAAATCGTGTAGGTGTTTTGAATCTAATGTTTTAAATTTATGAACCTCTCCCTCAAGAATGCCTAGTCCTTTAGTTGTTTGATGCTCGTGACTTTTTGTAAATAGTAATTGCATTCCTAAACAAATACCAATTATAGGTTTTTTTTTTTAAATTAAAGTTATAAATAGCAGTATCAAACTTATTATCTTTTAATCTTCTCATAGCTTCAGGGAATGCGCCAACCCCAGGTAATATTATACTTTTAGATTGCATTATTTCATCTAAATCATGAGTTATAATTGAATTTATTCCAACAAATTTTAATGCACAATCAATACTGAACAAATTTCCCATCTTATAATCTATTATAGCAACATCATGCATGTGAGTTGAATTCCATTTTAAATTTTTTGCTAAGTGAGTCTTTGATGTCTTTAATATTTATTTTTCCAAAATTTTTATAATTTTTATTTTCTTTTAAAAAATTAACATTTCCCTCTGATGACTGATTTTTTGAAAAATTCCCATCCAATCTACTGTAATGAAGCATTGAACCCAATGCTATTCCAGATGGATTTGAGGCATTAAGTATATCATTAATATGTTCAATAGTAGATATTCCACCGTTAAGAATAAAAGGAATTTTAATATGTTTTGAAATTTTTTCCGCTAAATTTAAATCAAATCCTTTGCCGGTGCCGTCTAAGTCAATAGATGTAAAAACTATCTCTCCTGCCCCCCTATCCTGAGCCTCTTTTGCCCAGGAAAATAAATCCTTATTTGTTTCTTCTCTCCCAAAATCTTTTCTACATACATAATTTTTTCCTAATTTTACAAATTCAATAGAAACAACTAATGTTGAGGACCCAAAACTATCTACTACTTTATCAATAAATTTTGGATTATTTAGTGCTCCAGTATTTATAAAAACTCTATCAGCACCGGACCTTAGAATTTCTTCGACTTGACTTATATTATTTATACCTCCTCCAGCTATCATCGGTAGAAATACATTTTCAGAAGTTCTTTTAATTAGAGAAGAGATATTATTTCTTTGATAAAGACTAGCCACAACATCGTGGTAAATAATTTCATCTGCTCCATCATTATAATAGCTTTCTGCATATTTTTTAGGGTCACCTAAAACTCTTAAACCTTCTAAATGAACACCTTTAACTAAGTTGTGATTTTTTATATCTAATTTAGGTATTATTCTAAGATACATTTAAATATGATAGTTTAATTAATTGCTAAATTAATTATTTTTTTGCTTTGCTTATTTCTTTTTTTAATTCGTCATATTCAGCCATTTTTCTTTTCATGAACATAACTGTTAACTCGGTTTTTGCTGCAATTCCTTTCGGAGTTAAAATGTATAAATAATTTAATTTATTTGGATTTCTTTTAAAATTATTGATTTTTACTAAACCTTTTGCTTGTAGCGCCTTTAAACAATAATTTAGTTTCCCTAAACTAAAACCAAGCTCACTTGCCATTTCTCTTTGACTAGTTGAGGGTTTGTTTTGTATTTTTCTTAATACTTCAAAGTAATCTTTTTTAAATTTATTATTGTTCATTATTTGAACATTATATCGTTCAGTAATTGAACAGTAAAGGAAATAATTTAATGTTAGCTAATAAAAACTTATTTTTTTCTAATATCTAAGTAACTTCCGCTAGCTTTATTTGCTTTTTTAACAGTCTTTATGATGTTTTTTGCTACTTCGTCAGCTGAAGGTACTTGGTTTGTTTTATTTAATATTTTGAATTTTTTTACCGAGGAAATCTTTTTTTCATCAACTTTACATATTTGTTTTTGCATTCTTGTTTTAATTAAGCCAGGTGAAATATTAATAAATTTTCTTTTAATATCTTCAAGAGCGTAGGACTCGATTAAAAATTTAAAAGCAGCTTTTGAACTACAATATAAAAACCAACCTATTTTAGGAGAAAGAGCTGCGCCCGATGAGATAGCTACAATTAATTTAGTTTTAATTTTTTTTTCGAATAAATAGTCTAATATTTCTTTATTCGCAAAAACATTGACTTTGAAAATTTCATCAATTTCTTTGTAATTGACTTGGTTAATCTTTTTTATTTTTCCTAAAATTCCTGCGTTTAAAAAGACATAATCTAATTCTTTCGTATTTAACAATTTTCTTAGCTTCTTTTTAATTATCTTTATATTTTTAAAATTGCATTTTTCTGATCTAAGATTTTTATTTTTAATCTTGGATCTTCCCAGGCAATAGATTTTATTCTTTCCTAATAATAAATAATTAACTAAGGCCTTTCCTAGTCCTGACGAACCACCTGTTATTAAAATTTTTTTATTTTTTATCAATTTAATTATATTTATTTAAAAAATTTGTTATTGAAGTTATCTTTATCTTTACCCTTAATCTTGCTACACAGTTTACTAAACTTTGATATTTCCATATTTACTTTTTTTGCTTTTGTCGCGTAATTATCACTTATTCCATACTGAGAAGTTATTAATGTATAAATGTTCTGAGGCATAGTAAGGAGATCATTATATTTTTTCACTAAGGTAGCTATAATATTGAAATTTTTAGGTTTTATTATTTGTTCAGTTCTAAGATTTCCAAACCCTTTTCCCATCCCCCTTACAGAAGAGTCACATTTTGTAATGTTGTAAGTTTTTAATTGCCTATAATTAAAATAACCTTTTCCACTATGATCATGTAGATGCATTCCAACTTTTTTTCCTGATTTTTTAAGTATAGATAATGGTTTTTTAAATTTTTTATAAACTTTCTCTAAATCCATATCTCCGTGAGTATCAGCAAAGTATACATAGTCAATTTTTTACTTAGATACTATTTTGCAAATATTAAAGAGTTCTTTTTTTCCGTAATTTGTAGAATTAAAAATGTTAAAACTTACATTCAGTTTAGAAAATTTTTTCAACTTTTCAGCAAATTTTAAAGCTTTAGAAATATCCTCTTTTCTTGAACAAACTCTTATCATCGCTATTTCTTTTTGAGAATTATCAGGATATTCAGATAGTTTTTTAGTACAATAATGATAATCGATCATTATTGAAACATTGTTCAGTTTTTTTCCTTTGGTAATCTTTTTTACTTTTTCAAAATTTAAATTGTAAAATGTATTTTTACATTTTGAAGTTTGTTTCCAATAACCAAGTTCTATAAATTTAATTTCTGGGATCTTACACAAAGAAGCGTAATGATCTTGTGCGTATTTAATTGGCCAGTTAAAATCTCTTACGTGGCCTCCATCTCTTAATGTTACATCTATTATTTGCATATTCGCCTTGCTAAGTCCAAATCTTCTTTTACATCAATCTCGATTGACTCAGGAAAATTCATCTCAAAATAGTAAGGTTTTTTTCCTAATCTATTATTATATTTCATAAATGTTTTTTTTTTAAATATAAAAAAAGCTCCGTTAGACTGAACTATGGGGTTAAGATTTTGTGTTTTAACAACTACTTTTGGATTAAAATTAATAGGAATTAATTTTTTGTTTTTGTTTTCTATCCATGCAAAATTATAATCTTTTGTAACTGCTGCAACACTATCAAAACTTTTCAATTTATTGACAGCTTTTTTAATAGTTTTAAGTTTTAAAAAAGGTGAAGTAACGTGGGTAGTAACGATTACCTCATTCGGGTTATTTACATATTTTGATAAAAAATTTTTTATCATAAGCAAGGTTGGGCTAGCTTTTTTTGTTTTTTCTAATTTTATAAACTCTTTATTTCTTGAATATGCTTTAACCCATGGAAAAGATTTTCTACATGAATTTATAATTTTAGGACTGTCAGTATCAACAAAAACTTTTTCTCCCTTAAGAGTAGTTATCAAATGTTTCCAAAGCTCTAATTTTCCAATTTTTTTAAAGTTTTTATTTTTTATTCTCTGAGAATTATGTTTAATAATAATGAAGAAGACCATTAACTTTATTCTTTAATAAAAGTACAAACAATTTCTCTTGATCTTTCAGGGTCTAACTCTATACCAAAAATTTTTTTCCATTGACCTAAAATTAATTTTCCAGAGTCTACAGGAACTGTTTCGGAAGAATTAAAAAACATACTTCTAATATGGGAGTGCCCGTTTATTCTCTCATCAGCAGGAACATCATCTCTTAAAGAAATCAAGTCATGAAGATATTTAACATTTTGTTGATCACCTTCCGGATTTTTCCACCTTGGAGCTATTTTATCGAGAAAAAACCTAACATCAACTTTGTGCAAAGTTTCATTCTCGGCACACCAAATGCAAAAAGTTGTATGCTTTGAGTAAATATTAACAATTCCAGATTTCCCCCACTTTTTTGCAAACTCAGATACTTCGTTGGTTATATCTGTGAACAGTTTATCAGTTTTTATTTTTATAATTTTTTTCATAAAGTATAATTAACCTAGACGTTTATAAACAATTTATCAAACAAAATCTAGGTTATAATGTTCAAAAATTGAACATTTTGTTCAAAAATTGAACAATATTTGTTGTTTTAAGATAATTTTTTCAAAATTTTAGAAATTTGTGCAAATCTTGCTATAGTAAAATCTGAATTTATTTTACTTGGTTTGAGAGTTGTATAACCATTTTTAATTAATATAAATTTTATTTTGAAATTTTTAGCTAGATTAGAATCTACCTCGCTATCTCCGACAAAAATAGTTTCTTTTTTTTTAAAAAGGAATTTTTTTTTTCAGTTTATTAAGATGTAATGGATTTGGTTTTTTATATAAAAAAGTATCATTTCCAGCTACAAAATTAAAAAAATTCAAAATCTTTAATTTTTTTAAAAGGAGTTTGGCATTTTTTTCAGATTTATTTGTGCTTACGTATAGTTTAATTTTTTTTTTCTTGCATGTTTTTAAAAAAGATAAAACGTTTTCTTTTAAAGAAGATTTTACACAAATATTTTTTCTGTAATGATTTAAAAAAATAAAATTAATTTCTTTAATCAATTTATTGTCATTTCTTTTAAGAAACTTCTTAACCATATTGAGTGAGCCTTTGTTAGCTACTTTTTTAAATTCCCTTAAACTTATAATTTTGTTTAACCCCTTTTTTTTAAGAGCAAATCTTAAAGATGAAATAATGTCTTGAGAAGTGTTGGCTAAAGTCCCATCTAAATCAAATATGATATTTTTTACCATTAAACTTATTTTAAAAAAGATCTTAATTTAGAATTAACCAAATTGATTGTGGAATTTTTGTTGTTTTTAAAAATAATAAAAGATCGGTTTTTTTCAAGTCCGTCTGTATAGTTTTTATTTGAAATTTTTAATAATTTCTTCACTCTTTTTTCAAATTTGTCGTAATTACAATCTTTAAGAGAACAAAATCCACTGATTGGAAAGTCAAAAATATCTGTACCAGTAAAATTACAAGATAGTGATTTGCCGTTAATAAATAAATTTTCACGGAGCAAAGTCGACATTGTTCCTATCACAATTTTACTTTTTTCCATTATTTTATATGTTGCATAATTTTTTTGTCTGTAAAATAAATTTTTCATTAAATATTTATATTCTCGATCATTTAAATATTTTTTATAGAAACTTTTTTCTTTTTCAAAAGAATTTTTAAAGCTTCTGGTTGCAATTTTAATTTTAGCTTTATTTTCTTTTGAAAATCTCAAACAAAATTTAATTAGTTTTGCTACACCCAATTCAATTGGAAAGTTAGTCTTTTCAAGTATTTTATCCCAGCAATAAACATCAGAAATTAGCAATATATCGTTCTCTAATTTACTTTTTTTCTTCTTTTTATTTTTTTTTGAATTTAAATAATTTGAAATTCTTAAACTTCCTACTTTGGTAAATTTTTTAATTAATTGTTTATTTTTTTTATAGTCTTTAATTTCGTTTTCGCCAAAACAAAGGAAATTAGGTATATGAAATTTAAAATGATTTTTATCTATTATTTTTTTTTTATGTAATAATCTAAATATTTTATGCTCATACCTAGCTCCATTTTGAAGTGCAACAAACTTATAATTTTTTTGTCTTAAAGAAGCAAATTCACTAAACCTAAAGCTGTTGTCAATAAAAGTGAAAACAACTTTTGGTTTTATTATATCTATTAAGCTCAATAAGTAAGAACTTAAAATATTATTTTTGTAATTTTTAATTGTTAAAAAAATTATTTTTGGAGTAATAAATATTTTTTTTATCCTACTAATTCTAGTTTCTAAAATCTGATAGTTTAATCCAAGTAATACTTTTTTTAGCTCTTCTAAACTTTCACCATCAAAAATTAGTAATTCTTTTTTTTCTGGTTCTTTAAAGACATATTTAGTTTTTAATATTGTTTTAAAAACCAAAAGACACTTTTTGAATATCATAAAAATTTTTTTCAGTGCATAAATCAAGCCAATTGAGCTATTAGTACTGGTCAGCTACACGCGTTGCCGCGCTTCCACATCCAGCCTATCAACGTGG